>Ga0256829_1000076_pt1 | contig 130995 bp, 124 predicted proteins | sample 131447metaG_FD_185979 | JGI IMG/M metagenome (GOLD analysis project Ga0256829, IMG submission 185979) | Hydrothermal vent microbial communities from Lau Basin, Pacific Ocean - 131-447 | ecosystem: Environmental > Aquatic > Marine > Hydrothermal vents | place: Pacific Ocean: Lau Basin... | reverse complement strand
TTACAGATGAATCTGTTTGAGCGAAAGACGCTTCAGGAGGTGCTAAGTCCGTCACCACCCGACCCAAACAAAAACGAGCCTCAGATGAGGCTCGTTATATGATCCCAAAACTGTGGGACAGCAGTGGCCAATGGCCGGTTTTTTTGTGTCTGTCTGAAACTGGGTAGCTCAGATGTATTTCACCTGACCCGCGAGGAAGGGTTTGCCGTCTTCCGGATCGGTTAAACCGAAGTCCACACCGTCTTTACGGACGTTATAGCCCAGCTGCGCTTGTCCCGGCAGGAAGATAGGTAGCTTGAAGTCTACAGTGACTTCCGCAGGACGCCCTTTCAGGTGAGATTCGATCGACGCCATGGCGCGTGCTTTTGCCCACATACCATGAGCAATCGGACGCTTGAAGCCGAATGCCCGTGCCGTGAACGGGAACAGATGAATAGGGTTGATATCCCGCCCGAGAAGCGCGTACTTAACGCCTGTCAGGGCCGGTACTTCCCAGTCTACGATACGTTCAGGATTCTCAAGGACATCCAGCGTTGGCGCTTTTTCCATATCCGGGTTCTTCTTTCCACGCTTGAGGAGCACGCTACGGCACTCCCAGACGAGTTCGCCGTCCATGTGCATGCGAGTGTAGAAAGTGAAGAGTTCACCGTTGTGGACCTTTTCCGGGCCGATCAGGGTGCAATCGGTATCCAGGGTAGCGTCGACAGGAATCTGTTTGTGCTGAGTGATGATATTACGGATATGCACCAGGCCCATGACCGGGTAAGGGTAAGCATCCGACAAAAACAGCGCACTCTGCAGTGGGAAGGTCAGCAGAAAAGGAAAAGTGAAAGGCAGGTACTTACTTTTCTCAAAGCCACACTGGCGACGGTACTCTTCCAGTTTGGAAGGATCGATCCTGACGTTTTTACGGGAGAAACGTGCACGTTCTTCACAGACCAGTTCTTGCTTCGGTTTTGCTGGGTTCTTGAGGGCAATACGAATGTACTGAATGACTGGTGGAGTAGGGTTCTTGATCTCTTTCGTTAACATCTGAGGCTTCCTTAATTGAATACCTGAGTCGGAGTGTGTCTGGCCTATTATGCCCATTAGTCTGTAGTGAATGCGCAGCATTATAGAGTCTTAATGCGGCATTAGACTTGGCCTCAGAGACATACTGTTAACGTCGATTCTGACCTTTTGTCAGACAGGTGTCTTTTAAAGTGCTGTATGTCAGGTATAAAAAACGGGGCCGAAGCCCCGTTTTCAATTCCCTTAGAACGGGATGTCGTCGTCAAAATCGTCGAAGCTATTGCTTGGCTGCGGAGCAGGCTGCTGAGGTGCCTGTTGCGGAGGTTGCTGATAACCACCTTGATTGCCATATCCGCTCTGAGCCGGTTGCTGTGCAGGCTGAGGCGGGCGCTGTGGCGCCTGTTGATAACCGCCTGGCTGTTGAGCCGGCTGCTGCGGAGCCTGGCGTGGCTGCTGAGGTGCTTGCTGTGGTGGTTGCTGGTAACCGCCCATTCCGCTACCCATGCCACCACTCATGTTGCCTGGCATCTGCCCTGCACCAGAGCTCATGCCGTCGCCGCGTGAATCCAGCATCATCATCTCGTTGGTGATGATCTCTGTGGTGTAGCGTTTTACGCCGTCTTTTTCCCATTCGCGGGTACGCAGCTTGCCTTCGAAGTAGGCGCGTGAACCTTTTTTCAGGTATTGCTGGCAGATTTCAGCAAGACGTCCATAGACGGTCAGGCGGTGCCATTCCGTCTGCTCGACCTTCTGGCCGGTTGCCTTGTCGTTGTAACTTTCATCTGTTGCCAGTGACAGGTTGGCTACGGCATTGCCATTCGGAAGGTAACGCACTTCAGGGTCGCGACCCAGGGTGCCGATGAGAGTGACTTTATTAACACTGCGAGCCATGTTTTTCTCCTGTGGATTCGATCAAGGTCAGTGCGTCTTCGCGGCTGAATTCATCCGCACTGACTTTCAGATATACCGCGTCTTCTGCCGGAAGATAAAGTGCTTCAGCAACGCCGGGCAGAGCTTCAAGTGATGCCAGGGCTGAATTATCGAGATGGCGATGGCCCGGCAGGCGGACACTGACCAGATGACGCGGTGCATTGGTCTGAGACATTAACAGCGCCCAAAGTACCACCAATGCCCCCAGTCCGACAAACAGAATTGGTGCACCATAGTGGCTGAGAACCCAGCCCCCGATACTGCCACCGAAGAAGGCTCCCAGAAACTGCATGCTGGAGTAGATTCCCATCGCACTGCCTTTGGCTCCGGCCGGTGCGATCTTGCTGAGCCAGGATGGCAAGCTGGCTTCCATAAGGTTGAAGCCCCAGAAGTACAACAACAGCAATACGATCCAGTGCCAGAGTGAGGAAGCTGCGCCCATGAGCAGAAGTGCGGCAGCAATGATCAGTGCGCCTGTAATAACGACACCCTTCATGCGTTGGCGTTTCTCGGCAATGATGATGAGTGGCACCATCAAGACAAAGGCGACCAGCAGTACGGGCAGGTATAGCCAGCTGTGGTGATCCGCCGTCAGACCTGCTTCAACCAATTGAGCAGGGATAGCGACGAAAATAGCGACCATCAGAGCATGGAGTAAGAAAATCCCCAGGTTCAGGGGCCACATGCGGCGATTTTTAAGTTGTTCGATAATGACAGGGAGTGCCGCGCTGGCGTCTCTGTGCTGTTTGGCCGGGGGAGCTGGAATAACCCAAAGAGTAACCAGAACGCCGCCGATGGCCAGTACTGCGGTGACAGCAAAAATCAGGTGAAGGCCACCGAAGGAAGCCAGCCAGGGCCCGAGTATGAGAGCGACGGAGAAGGATAGGCCGATACTGGCACCAATGGAAGCCATGGCTTTCATCCGGTGCTCTTCGCGAGTCAGGTCAGTGACCAGGGCCATAATCGCACTGGCGATAGCGCCACCGCCTTGCAATGCGCGCCCTATGATCACTCCCCAGACACTGTCTGAGGTGGCCGCGATAACGCTGCCCAGGGCAAAGATCAGCAAACCGCCGATGATGACAGGCTTGCGGCCAATCCTATCGGAGAGTGCGCCGGCAGGGATCTGTAACAGCGCCTGGGTCAGGCCGTATACGCCCATAGCCAGCCCCAGCAACTGAGGTGTTGCACCTTCCAGTTGCTCGCCTTCGAGCATCATGACGGGCAGAACCATGAACAGGCCCAACATACGAAGAGCGTATAGTGAGGCGAGGGAGATCACGGCGCGTTGTTCGGTTTTATCTGGGGTCACTGTGCGGCCAATCGATAACTGTGAAACAGGGCGGCTAGTCTACCAGATTGTCGGCGCTGGAGGGGGAGTCTTGATGACGCCAAATCCCATTACCATCTTAGTCTGATTGCGGTAAACTCCTTTAGGGGTATAAGGGATATACCAAGACGGAAGCGACTAGCTTGGGCGAAAGTACATGGAGAGACTTTATGGACCAGAGATCACCTGCCATCGAACGAAGAATACTTCTTTTTGGTCAGACAAACCTTGAGAACTCGATACTGATCGGCAATGTTCATCAGAACACAGGTATTGAGTGTCAGCTGATAGATGTTCGTCACTGGCGGGCAGAGTGGGAATTCGAAGCAGACAGAGTGATTGCTTTGATTGATTCCGGGAGCGCAGCTCCAGAACGTATCCGCGAGCTGGTGGATTGTCTTCATGACCTGCAAGCCGATGTTGGTATTGCCGTATTTAATGTGGCGAAACGACACCCCTCCGAACAGCTGATAAGTTGGCCTAAACTGAATGGTCTATTCTACATCGGTACGACCCACAGCCAGTTGTGTCGAGGCATTGAAAGTCTGTTTCTCGGCGAGCTCTGGCTACCACGCCATCTCATGGCGGCTTTTCTTGAGAGAACCCGCGAGCGCCCTAAAAACGCCACCGGCTTTGCCGGTATTCTCACTCGTCGTGAAAAGCAGATACTGCGCCTGACGGCAACAGGGGCGACAAACGCTGAAGTGGCTGATGAACTCAACGTCAGCATGCATACGGTAAAAACTCACGTTTATAACCTGTTCCGGAAAATCGGCGTGACCAACCGAATTCAGGCGGTGAACTGGGCAAAAGAAAATATGCACGAGCTGCATGACAAGGAAGAAGCAGAAGCAACAGGATAATTCACAGTAAAAGCGGCTGAACCCGTCTTCGCCTTGCTTTACAATGGAGGTTTTGACTCAGGTAGTGAAAGCTCCACATGGATAAAATTCTCGTTCGCGGCGCACGTACACACAACCTCAAAAACGTCGATATTGATATCCCACGGGATAAACTCGTGGTAATCACGGGCCTCAGTGGCTCGGGCAAATCATCTCTGGCGTTTGACACTCTGTACGCTGAAGGGCAGCGGCGCTACGTTGAGTCACTATCTACTTATGCTCGTCAGTTCCTGTCGATGATGGAAAAGCCCGACGTCGATCTGATTGAAGGCTTATCTCCGGCGATTTCTATTGAACAGAAATCGACCTCTCATAATCCTCGCTCGACCGTTGGTACTGTCACCGAAATCTACGATTACCTACGTCTGCTGTTTGCGCGTGTCGGAACGCCGCGCTGCCCGGATCATGATGTGCCTCTGGAAGCTCAGACTGTGAGCCAGATGGTTGATGAAATTATGCTGCTACCCGCAGACAGTAAATGCATGATTCTCGGGCCTGTAATCCGGGATAGAAAAGGTGAGCATCTGCATGTATTTGAAAGTCTGCGTGCACAGGGTTTTATTCGTGTTCGTGTAGACGGCACAGTGTGTGACCTTGACGATACTCCCGACCTTGATAAGCGAAAAAAGCACACGATCGAGGTCGTGGTAGATCGTTTTAAAGTCAAAGAAGGTATTGAGCAGCGCCTGTCAGAATCCATCGAGACCTGTCTCGAACTCAGCGGTGGCCTTGTGCTGGTTGCTGATATGGATGCGCCCGAGAAAGAACCCATGATGTTCTCTTCTCAGTTTTCCTGTCCGCACTGTGGCTACAGCCTTTCAGAGCTGGAGCCTCGTCTGTTCTCATTTAACAACCCGGCCGGTGCCTGTCAGACGTGTGATGGTCTGGGTGTGAAACAGTATTTCGACCCTGACCGCGTCGTACACGATGATTCTCTGAGTGTGGGCGAAGGCGCGATTCGTGGCTGGGACCGTAGGAGCGTTTACTACTATCAGATGTTGTGTTCAGTGGCGGAGCATTATGGCTTTGATATTGATACGGCTCTGGCAGACCTGAAGCCTGAACATCGCGATGCAATACTGCGTGGCTCTGGTGATGAAAAAATCGAATTTATTTACGTGAATTCCCGTGGTGATCGCGTCAGCAAGTCACACCCGTTTGAAGGGGTGCTGCCAAACCTTGAGCGCCGTTACCGCGAAACCGACTCTCAGATGGTGCTTGAGGAATTGTCTAAGTACCTGAGCATTCAGCCGTGCCCAGCCTGCGATGGTTCGCGTCTGCGTCGTGAGGCCCGTAACGTTTTTGTGGGTGATAAAACCATTCATGCCTGTACCAGCATGCCGGTAGAAGATGCCCATAATTATTTTTCAGAATTTCAGATGGATGGCCATAAAGGTGAAATTGCTGAAAAAATCCTGAAAGAAATTCGTGACCGTCTGCAGTTTCTGGTCAATGTCGGCCTCGAATATCTGACACTTAACCGCAGCTCAGACACGCTCTCGGGTGGTGAGGCTCAGCGGATTCGCCTGGCCTCTCAGATTGGTGCTGGTCTCGTTGGGGTGATGTATATTCTTGATGAACCTTCCATTGGTCTGCATCAGCGTGACAATGATCGTTTGCTGAAAACCCTGTTCCACCTCCGTGATCTGGGGAATACCGTGCTCGTTGTCGAACACGACGAAGATGCAATTCGCAGCGCTGACCATCTGATCGATATTGGTCCGGGTGCTGGTGTGCATGGCGGTGAAGTGATTGCGCAAGGCACGCCTGCTCAGGTGATGAAAAACAAAAACTCGGTTACGGGTGAATACCTCAGCGGCAAACGGGCCATCGCTCTTCCGGAAAAGCGCACGCCATATGACAAGAAAAAAGTCATGACGTTAAAAGGCGCTAACGGCAACAACCTGGACAGTGTTGATCTGACCATTCCTTTGGGGCTGATGACCTGTATCACCGGGGTTTCCGGTTCGGGTAAATCAACCCTGATTAACCGCACTTTATACCCGCTGGCTGCGACAGCACTGAACGGTGCAACCACGCTTAAGCCTTCGGAGCATAAAAGTATCACGGGGCTGAATCAGCTCGATAAAGTCGTGGATATTGATCAGTCTCCGATTGGTCGTACTCCGCGCTCCAACCCTGCGACTTACACCGGGATATTCACTCCGGTTCGTGAAATATTCGCTGGAACACAGGAAGCGCGCTCACGCGGTTATAAAGCCGGTCGTTTTTCTTTCAATGTGAAAGGCGGACGTTGTGAGGCCTGTCAGGGTGATGGCGTGATCAAAGTCGAAATGCACTTCCTGGCTGATATCTATGTGCCGTGTGATGTCTGTAAGGGTAAGCGTTACAACCGCGAAACTCTGGATATCCGCTACAAGGGTAAGAATATTCATGAGGTGCTGGATATGACGGTTGAAGATGCGCGTGAATTCTTCGATGCGATCCCGGCAGTGGCTCGTAAACTTCAGACATTGATGGACGTCGGTCTCAGTTATATTCGCCTTGGTCAGGCGGCGACCACGTTGTCCGGTGGTGAAGCGCAGCGTATTAAGTTAGCGAAAGAACTGTCAAAGCGGGATACCGGTAAGACACTTTACATTCTGGATGAGCCAACCACCGGCCTTCATTTCCATGATATCGAACAGCTGTTAGTTGTTCTGCATCGTCTTCGTGATCATGGTAATACCGTGGTGGTGATCGAGCATAACCTTGATGTCATCAAAACCGCCGACTGGATTGTTGATCTGGGCCCAGAAGGTGGTTCGAAGGGCGGCTTGATTATCGGTGAAGGTACTCCTGAAGACATCGGTGCGATGGAGCACTCGCATACCGGGCGCTTCCTGCAGCCTCTTCTCGAACGTGGGTAAAGCTTTGATGAGGCTGCGATGAGCAGGTCGGTCTGTGATGGCTGCGGGAGGCCAGAGAAGGTCTGCCTCTGCAGCCATCTGATTCATTATGAGCTGCCGTTTCGTTTGGTGATCTGGCAGGATCCGGACGAAGCTAAGCATCCATTGTCCACAGCGCCCTTACTCGAACGCAGTATCAAGGGGTGCGAATTGAAAGTTGGCGATCAATTTACCTTTGAAGAAGTATTCGCGGTGCCAGCAGACGCTGGTGTTGCGCTCCTCTACCCATCGGACGAATGCTCAATCGAAGCAGATGTGCAAGCCATTCATACGGTGTTGGTACTCGACGGCACCTGGCGCAAAGTCCGGCGCTTAACGTTACTTAATCCCTGGTTGTTATCGCTTCCACGAGTCTCGCTCAGCCCGGATGGACCGTCTGAATACCTCCGTACCAGTCAGGTGGAAGGCGGCGTCAGCACACTTGAGGCTGTGTTGATGATGGCGCATCAGTGCGCGCCTGAAGGTAACTATCTTGAGGGGATTGGTGTCCTGCAACGTATGGCAGAGTTGCAGGAGCAGATGCGCCGTCGGTAAGTGAGGTGCTGGTGGTCAGGCGCTTTCAGTCATACTGGTGATGTGTTTCATCTGGCGCTGAATCAGAGATTCTGTTTTCTCTGGTAGCTGGTTAAGCCAGTAGGTTGGCTGCACGCCACCATGCAGGTCACGAATATTCGGCCCCTCGCTCCAGATGATATCGTGGCCGTCTTCAAGCATTTCTATCAAGGTCTGGCTGGCAATGATCCGGCGTTCTTCACTTTGGGCCGCCAGGTGGTATGCCCAGTGCACAGCATCGCCAATCAGGCTGTATTGAGTCGACACGCCATCCTGAAGAGGCGCCATAAGTACCGGGCCCCAGTGAGCTGCAACGTTAAACTCAAGCGGAAGTACCCCAGAGCTCGTTTCGTGCAGGTGATTAACCAGGCTGGTAAACAGGCGCGCCGCATACAGGCAGTGCATGGCGGCATTGCGGTCCCGGCCGGGTACGCCAAACAGCATAACGACGCCGTCACCGAGGTAGCGGTCAACTTTACCGTTGTAGAGCTTAGCGGCTTGAGAGAGCAGGCGATGATATTGATTCAGCGTGGTGGTCAGCTCTTCAGCGCTGAGACGTTGCTGAAGTAGTTCAAGGTCCTGAATCTCAATAAAAAGCATGGCGCAGTCGTAGTACTTCATCGGGTCAGGGAATGGGGTGTCTTCATTGCCCATGAACTGCCCGAGAGCAACCTCAACCGCGCGACGTTGTTGCTCACGTTTGGATATGTCGCCCAGAACGGAGTGCAGTGACTGCAGGTCTGGGTCTCCCGGCCCCATCGGTAGGGTCAGCTCTTCACCATCGCGCCAGCCGCTGAGTTTCGTTCGCAGCTGGCGTAGGTAGCGTGCGTACTTCTCACTTAGCATCCAGCCCGCCAGGCCCGCAATCAGACTCAGGGCTGCAGTGACCAGCAGACTTTGCGAAGCCACTCGTGTCGCTGCTGTCTGCGCCGGAGCATCTGTTGTATAACCTTCCAGTGAGCCATAAAGAGTACCGTCCTGGCGGATCTCGACGGGCATCATGGTCAGTTCTGCGTTAATACGCCCGGCACTGGCTGCTGGCTTGCCTTCGCGGTCAAGCACACGAATGGCAGGCATAGCATTACCGGCGTCCCACTCACTCAGGGTCAGGTTCAGGGTAATCCGGTCGTCCCGCACTAATGCTGGAGTCAGTAATGCACCGAGATGTTGCAGCTGACGCGTGTTTTCTGAAGTGAGTTGCTGGTGGGCGTAACTGCGTACCTCGGTATAGGCGAGAGCGCTCAGTACGATGCCCGCAATCAGGACCATGACCGCTGCCAGTAGACCAGCGCGCTGGCTGGTGTTGAGTGTTTCGCTGAATGTGCGGAGATTGGGCATCGGCTGTCCTGATAATTCTAAATTTCCATAACTTTAATGGTATTATATGCCGCGCTTGTCGCAACGCCAGCACCGAACACGACTTCTGTGATGGATGACAGCTAGTAAATTACAGTTTAGATATAGTTTAGATGAGGAATGACCATGAGTGATGTGAAACAGTCTCTGCAGGACAAACTGGCACAACTTGAGAAAGGTCTGTTTCTGATGAGTGTTGACCGCGTGCGTGCTCTGTCTGTACACGAGACCGTTGAACTGATCGAAGAACTGCGTGCCGTGGTTGCCGCAGCGAAATCAGACACCGACAAACTCTGATCTGCAGATTAAGCGAGACCTCCGTGACGGAATTAGTGCTCATTCGTATCACCGGTGCTGACAAGCCCGGTGTTACTGCGACCATCAGTAGTATCCTTGCACAGTATGAAGTGACAGTACTGGATATCGGTCAGGCCGAAATCCACGACTCGCTTTCGTTAGGGATACTGGCAGCCATCCCGTCAACGGCGGAAGCAGCTCCGGTTCTGAAAGACGTACTTTTCAGAATCCACGAAATGGGGCTGTCAGTCTCGTTCACTCCGGTGACGCCTGAAAGCTACGAGCACTGGGTCGCTGGTCAGGGGAAACCCCGTCATATCATCACGCTGTTAGCGCGGACCATTCAGGCCGACGCTATCGCACGCGTGACTTCTATTGCTGCCGAGCACAACCTCAATATTGACCAGATCAGTCGCCTTTCTGGCCGTGTCCCGCTGGATAAGCAAAGCGAGACAACCCGCGCCTGTGTCGAGTTTTCTGTTCGCGGTGAAGCAAATCAGACTGCCATGCGAGCGCAGTTTCTGGAAGCCGCCAACGATCTGAACGTTGATATCGCCTTCCAGGAAGATGATGTGTACCGACGTACCCGTCGCCTTGTCTGCTTCGATATGGATTCGACCCTGATCGAAACCGAAGTGATCGACGAACTTGCTCACGCCGCCGGCGTAGGTGAGCAGGTGGCTGAAATCACCGAGCGGGCAATGCAGGGAGAACTCGACTTCACACAGAGTTTTGAACAGCGGGTTGCGCTATTGAAAGGTCTGAATGGGGACGTGTTGCAGGGCATTGCTGAGCGCCTGCCTGTTACAGAGGGTGCTGAGCGTCTGATCCGTAACCTGAAAGCGCTGGGCTACAAAACCGCGATTCTGTCAGGTGGCTTCACCTATTTCGGGCGTTATCTCCAGTCTCAGCTGGGCATTGATTACGTCTACGCGAATGAGCTTGAGATGGAAGGCAACGTCGTGACGGGGCGCGTGACCGGGCGTGTTGTTGATGGTCAGCGTAAAGCTGAGCTACTACGTGAACTCGCGGAGCGTGAGGGCATCCGCCTCGAGCAGACCATCGCCGTGGGTGATGGTGCGAATGATCTGCCGATGTTATCGGTGGCTGGTCTTGGCATCGCGTTCCGTGCGAAGCCACTGGTACGTGAAAACGCCAAACATGCGATCTCAACACTGGGGTTGGATGGGCTGCTTTATCTTCTTGGTTACCACGACCGCGATATTCATTAAGCGCGGGTGCTGCTCAGCCAGTTCCCAGGTCCTTTTATAGAGCTCGCATTCGCATTATAGAGAGCAGAGCTTCTACTGATGTAGAAGCTCTGGCTTATTCTTCTGAGAAGTCATACGTCATATCCGCCTGTGGCGCCTGAACGTAATAGCCCTGAATAAAGTGAACACTGTAGTGCCAGATATTGGCCACGGTGGATGAACTTTCGATGAATGGGGCGATACTGATTTTCCCTGCCTCGTGTACCTCGCTGAGCAGCTCTTTCAACGCTTTGTTGCCGTTAGCGTTATCGCCGCCAATCTCGCGGATATATGAACCGTCGACTTTTACGTAATCAATATCTACCTGTTGCAGTAGGCGCATCGGCTCCAGCTCGCAGCCAAAACGACTGACAGCAGTGCTGATGCCAAGCGCGCGTACCAGATAACAGAAGCGCTTGGCAGGCGCTGCATGGCGTACGGCATCTTCTTCAGAAAACTGAAAAATGATCGCGTTGTGATTGAGTCCGGCGGCTTTCAGTGCGACCTGAACCCAGGCGGGTAGCTTCTCATCGCGCAGAGACGCCCCAGTAATATTGATAAAGAGCTTGGTGTCTTTACCTTGTTTCTGACGCTCAGAAAGAAGCTTGGTAGCATGCAGGATGACCCAGCGATCCAGTTTCCGTTTGAGCGTATCACTTACCTCGGCGCTGTTAATAAATGCCCCGGCCTGAGGGTCTGAGGCATCTCCTCCGGGTAATCGAAGCAGCACTTCGTAATGTTCGGCATCATCACCCCGCATACTGATCAGAGGCTGAAACAGCAAACGTAATTGATTACGTGACAGTGCCGTCGTGATCTGCTTTTCCATCGAGCGCGTTTGTCGTGCTTCCGATTTGTCTTCCGGCATAAACAGGTGAGCGCTGCTGCTCGCCTGTTTGTTTTCTTCTGCGGCAGCATCGCAGGCAAGGTGAGCCTGCTGCAGGATCTCGGTCGGTATCGGGCTGGCGTCTGTTATCAATGTTATGCCAAGGCTGAGTGTTGGCTGCACGGTACGCTGTTCCAGATCAATGAGGAGATTGTTGACCGTGCTGATCAGTTTCTGGGCTTGCTGGCGTGCCTTGGCTGGGTCACCACCTGGCATCATCCAGATAAAGGTATCGTCTGATATGCGTGCGGTGACATCGTATTCATGCGCGATGCTACTCAGGCACTTACTGATTTCGCGGATCACCGTATCGCTGGATTCAATACCAACTTCGCGACGTATAGTATCGAAGCCATTAATTTCCGCGTACACCAGAGTGCTGTACTGTTTTTCGAGAACGGCGTGATCGATAGCGCGTGTCAGGCGTTCCAGGAAATATTCCTTGTTGTGCAACTGAGTGATCGCATCGCGGTGTCGCAGTTCGGTTAATTCAGCAGCCAATTCGCTCTCAGTATCACGACGACTGATCTGAATCTGATTGCAGGGCTCGTCGCTGTATGTCGCGTCGCTGAAACTCATGGTCATCGGAAATTGCTCACCATCCGGCAGTACGCCCGTGGTTTCGAGCTCAAAGCTATCAGGTATGCCGGTGCGGTATTGTTTCAGGAAATCCTTAAAACTCGCCTGACTGTCCGAGGCAATCATGTCCATGACAGGCATGCCCTCGAGGTCTTCAACCGATTCATAACCGAACATTTCAAGATAGGCAGAATTTGCATGGACATGCATGCCATCATGAATGTAAGCAATCGGATCGCGTGAACTTTCCAGCAGCGTGCGCGAGCGCTTTTCTGCGTCTCGTAGTTTAACCTTCAACAGGCGGACTTCCTGGCGGTTGCGCAAGTGCTCGACTTCGCGTCGGATGGTCTGCATCAGGATGTTGCTTTCATCAAAAGCCACGACGGCACTGGCGCCTTTCGTCAGTGCGCTTTCGAGAAGAGCATTACTGGAATTTCCCGGTATGAGAATCAAAGGAATATCGTAGTTCAGTCGATGAATCTGGCTCAGCAGCTCAGTGAACTCGATGTTTTCCAGATCCGGATCGGCAACTACGACATCCCATTGGGCGGACTTAAGGGCCTCTTCAAATTGCTCATGTGTGATCACTGTCCGGGCACGTGTACTGAAACCGGAATTGCGCATCAGACTGACGAGTTGTTCTGCGTCGTTCTGAGTCTGCGTCAGTAACAGTAGTTGTAGTGTGTTACGGGATAGCGACATGAGTGAGCATACCTCGGTTGAAGAAAACCCGAAATTATAGGTGCTGTCGAATCAAAGAAAAACGACATAGGTGACAAATTTTGTCACCCGTTTTCCCAATCAGAGTTTATTCCAGAGAGAATCAAAATCATCTTCAATCAGAGCATCACTAACACTGGTGGCCACCTGGCGTTTTTGCTCGGATGAGACTCCGGAAGCTCTGAACTGGAATTGCCCAAAGCTATTAGTAGACGCCAGGCTTTTGCTTAACTGATAGCGTCCGCTGAGTTTCTCATGCATCAACTCAATCTTATTTCCGGTACGGAAGGGCACCCGCGGCAGTATGACGCTGGCAGGCTGAGCGATCGCTTTAATCGCAGGCAGAACCAGAGCGCGCATTTGCGGACCGTTGCTGCCGGTTTTTTGCAGCAGGCGGGCGATAGCGACTTCGGCACGCGGTGCCAGAAGTTCAACGCCCAGCTGAGTCCCCTGACCTCGCAGGTGACGAATCCAGCGGATTGCTCCGACAGACCAGTGGCGTACGCCACGCTCCTGAATGCCGATCAGCTCGCCGGCCTGAATGGCGCTGGGTAGCTCACCTTTCCATTGCAGGCAATAGCCACCCGGGCTGGTGTTAATCAGAATTACGCCATAGCTGCTGTAGCGGGTTTTGGGCTCGCTGTTTTCTTCTTCTTCGACCTGATGGCGGTTGATAAACTCAATAGCATCAAGATTCATCGCTTTGTTATCGGGCATGCGTGAACCGCCAGCATCAAACGCATCGGCCCAGACATCGTCAGACACAGTGGCGCCGGTATCAACAGATTTACCGGCAGGGCCCTGATCAACAGGTTTCATCTTCAGGGAAACCTGATCAAAGTCGCGTTTCCCTGCCGTGTAGTAGTGCAATGCAGACAGACCGACGCAGACACTTAGTTGACCATCGGTAGGCACGCGACGGAATGAACGCTGCCAGTGGATTCCCCAGGATTGAATCGCATGGGCAATCAGCGTTTCGCTGGTCTTATCTGGCACGGTAATCCGGCCATCGCTGCCCGCAGACGCATATAGCTTCAGCGCCTGAACCAGTTTTTGCGTGTTCAGGCTGCGGAAATTTATCTTTTGGTTATCGCGCAGATGCTGGCGATACTGGCCTGGGCGGTCGCGATGAAGGTTGATGATAAACAGAGCGCTTTCATCGTCAGCCGGCGTCAGTTCAGCGTGAGGTGCCCAGTATTCACATACTTCATACAGTTGTGCCAGATCCTGCTGGCGCAGGTTGCTGGGTTTCGCTGTCCCCAAAAGGTGTATGCGTGCGAAGGCGTCACGGATTGTAGATTTGTAAACGTACCGTGCTTGTTGATCTTCAATAGTGATGTTTTCCAGACGGCGCGCTTCTGCCATCAGGTAGATCTGGTTCACGTCCAGCCAGGTTCTGTCTGGCGGCTGAAAATACAGCTGGTAGGCCCGCAGAATAATCTGACTGCTGTCGACAATTGCTCGGTGAATAGCCGGTGCAAAGTGCTTGGGCGGACGATCTCCGGCGCCAAGCAGATCAACACTGTGTGCGACCACCATTTTGTAACCAGTCGCGAGATGCCCTTGCAACGCCTGGCTCAGATTAGCGATCTTAAGTTGCTTATCATTCAGGGATACAGAGGACTGCAAAAAGTGCTTATTCAGGACTTTGCAGACCGAGTGTATATAAGGACGGATAACTTCGAGGAGTTCAAATCGCTGTGCCGCAGGGCAGCTTAATGCGTTTAACTCGCGGATGGCCTGATAGAGGCGTCGGGAAGCTTCCCCGGTATTTGCCATTGGCAGGCTTTTGGCCCACTGTGAGAACGCCGGAAGTCCCGAACCACAGAACGACAACTCGCCTTGAGTTGCATTCGGGATATGCAATGTTATCGGTGTGCTCTGGCTGTCCATGCGATCCTGCTGTTAACTTTCGGGGTTAGCGATTTATATAGCCTCTATGGCGTGTATTTTCCAGCAACTACACGACATTTAACCGTTTCAAAAGAGAAATGTGAATTTCTTTTACACGAACTGGCTACGCTATCACAAAATACCGGTGCGATCAGGCCAGAACGGGGTGGGGACGCTTGTAGGGGTCTCCGGGCACTTCTCTCACAAGTTGTGGGACAAGGTAGCCCGGCAATTGTTCTCTTATACCGAGATAGAGCGCGGTGGCGTCCTTGTCGTCGACGAAATAATGCTGCGTCCCTTCAACTTTATCTGGAAGGTGAAGGTAATAGGGCAGTACCCCCATTGTAAAGAGCTTCTCGCTTAATTCGGCCAAAATAACAATGTCATCATTAACGCCCTTCAGGAGCACGCTCTGGTTGAGAAGCGTTACGCCACTGCTTCTGAGTTCACGCAGACGTTCCCCATGCAGACTGGTCAGCTCATTTGGATGATTTACATGGAGTACCATGGCGTTATCGCAGCGGGTGTTGCTAAGAGTACTCTGAAGCTCAGCAGTCAGCCGTTGCGGAATAACCACAGGCAGACGAGTGTGTATGCGAATCCGTCGGACGTGGTTTATCTCATCGATGGCCGCAATCAGATCGGCAAGCGCTGAATCCTGGAGCATGAGTGGGTCACCGCCGCTGAGAATGACTTCGGTTATGCTTGCATCCGCACGAATATAGTCCAAAGCGGATTTTCGCTCATCACGACTTAGGCGGTTATCAGCGTAATCGAAGTGCCGACGGAAGCAGTAACGACAATTCACGGCGCATCCTGTTGCTGCGAGCATCAGCACCCGGCCATGGTACTTGTGAATAATTCCCGGGCGTATATTGGTCTGACGCTCGGCCAGTGGATCACTGCTGTAGCCCGGCAAGTCAGAAGCATCGGCCTCACTGCCGGTGGGCAATACTTGCCGCAGCAAAGGGTCATTCCGATCGCCGCGGGCCATCTGATCAGCAAACGGACGTGGGACCAACAAAGGAAACGTCAGTGCGGGGTGGCCTGCCTTCAGAGCCGTCCCGGCCGGTATGTCCAGATAGCTGAGCAGGCGCTCACCGTCACGGAAAGAGTCAGCGAGAATCTGTCGCCAATCCTGCATCTCTACAGGCGGCTCTGTTCGCGTTATGATACGCACCTTAATTTATTACCTGACAGTAAGCGGAAGTCAAAATGGCTAACTATTCTACCAACGAATTTAAATCGGGTCTCAAAGTGATGCTCGACAATGAGCCGTGCTCCATTGTGGAAAACGAGTACGTCAAGCCGGGCAAGGGCCAGGCATTCAATCGCGTTAAGCTCCGTAACCTGCGTAACGGTCGTGTGCTTGAGAAGACCTTCAAGTCAGGAGACAGCCTGGAAGGCGCTGACGTGATGGAAGTGGACATGGAATACCTCTACACCGACGGTGAATTCTGGCACTTCATGGCTACCGATGGTTCTTTCGAACAGCACGGCGCTTCTCAGGAAGCCGTAGGCGACACCGTTAAGTGGCTGAAAGAGCAGGACGTGTACACTGTCATCCTGTTCAACGGCGCTGTTCTTACCGTTGCACCGCCTAACTTTGTAGAGCTTGAAGTGGTCGAGACCGATCCGGGTGTAAAAGGCGACACTGCGAACGGTGGTAGTAAGCCTGCAACTCTGTCGACCGGTGCGGTTGTTAAAGTCCCTCTGTTTATCAATATCGGTGAAGTACTGAAGATTGATACCCGTTCGGGCGAATACGTCGGCCGTGCTTGATTCGCGCTGGCAACCCTCTTGCGATCGGGCAGCTCTGGCTGCCCGATCTGCGTTTTACCGCACTATTCGTGAGTTCTTTTACGCCCGTGACGTGCTTGAGGTCGATACTCCTCTGTTAGGAAACGCGCCTGTTTCTGATCCCAATATTGAACCGATGCAGACTCGCGAAGGGCGCTGGCTACATACCTCGCCTGAGTACGCAATGAAGCGCCTGCTGTGTGCAGGAAGCGGAGATATCTGGCAGCTGTGTAAGGTGTTTCGTGCGGGGGAAGCAGGGCGTCGTCATAACCCTGAGTTTTCCATGCTCGAATGGTACCGTGTCAGTTGGTCGCTGGATCGTCTGATGGGAGAAGTCCGGGACCTGGTGCGGGCGCTGTTTAAAACCCGCTGGGCAGAGTTACCCGAAGTGCGTATGAGCTACGCCAGTGCGCTGAAGCAGTTTGCTGGTATCGATGTCCATAAGGCATCGGATGAGGACATCGCTGCGGTCGGTATTTCTGCCGCAGGACAGGATTTACAGCTTGGCCGTGACGGCTGGTTAGATATCATCATGAGCCACAAGGTCGAACCGGCCTTGCCCGAAGAAACTCTGGTGTTTATCTATGACTTCCCCGCAAGTCAGGCAGCGCTTGCGAAGGTGAATTACGATGCCGATGGCAACCCGGTGGCAGAACGTTTTGAATTGTTCTTTAACGGCACTGAATTAGCCAACGGATATCACGAACTGACCGATGCGGAGGAACAGCGTCGTCGCTTTGAAAAAGAAGCCGATGGGCGTCCTCTGGATGAGCACTTACTGGCGGCGATTGAACATGGTTTGCCGGAATGCTCTGGCGTAGCCATGGGCGTAGACCGCTTACTGATGCATGTACTTCAGGCTGAGCGCATCAGTGATGTACTCAGTTTTGACTGGCCAAGAGCCTGATCACGACTGGATCAGGCCAAGGCCATAGATAGGTCGGGCTTGAGCCTGATCACGAAAGGTCTGCGATGGCCTCGCCCATTCTCACCGGTGAGCCCGCTTCAAAGGCATCCTTCCAGTCGACAACGCCTTTCGGGTGACACAGGATGACGGTCGAACCGAGTTTGAAGCGACCCATTTCTGCGCCTTTTTCCAGCGATACATCGACTGGGGCGCCGTATTCGCTGACCTTCAGTTCGCGGCGTGGCGGAGCAATGTGGCCAGCCCAGACGGTTTCAACGGCGGCGACGATCATAGCGCCTACCAGCACCATCGCCATCGGTCCTTTGTCGGTATCAAAAATACAGACAACCCGTTCGTTGCGAGCGAACAGGCGAGGTACATTCTCGGCGGTTACCTGATTCACAGAGAACAGGTCGCCGGGAACATAAATCATGTCACGCAGTTTGCCGGCCATCGGCATGTGTACCCGGTGGTAATCCTTCGGTGACAGGTAAATGGTCGCGAATTCGCCACCCATAAAAGGCGCAGCGCGTTTGGCGTCGCCACCGAGCAGCTCAGTCAGACAGTAGTCCTGTCCTTTCGCCTGAAAAATACGGCCATCAACGATTTCCCCTCGTTGTGATACGGCACCGTCAGCGGGTGAACACAGGACAGAGGCATCACCTTCAATCGGGCGTGCACCATCAATTAATTCGCGTGTAAAAAAGTCGTTAAAACAGGAGAACTCAGAGGCCGTCTGGCGCTGAGCTTCGCTCATATTGACGCCAAACTTTTTGATGAACAGATTAATGAGCGGGTTTTTTACCCATTCTATTTCTGTCTCAGCCAGAGCACCCACCGCACGAGAGAGCAGGTGCTGTGGGACAACGTATTGGCTGGCGATAAACAGATTGTCTTTAAAACTCATTGGGTCATCTCTTAATTAGGTTCCGTGCCGGTCACAACCGGTGTGTTTTCGTCGTTGCCCCACTCAGACCACGAGCCAGCGTAACCCCGGATATCGAATCCCAGAATTTTACCAACCAGGTAGGTATATCCGGAGCGATGGTGTGTCTGGCAGTGGGTAGCGATACGCTTGGTCTCATCGATCCCCAGGTCTGACAATAAGGTGCGGAAAGCATTCAGATCGTTAATACGTAAACCGCGGTCTTTGTCCATTCCACGGGTCCACTCGTAATTCACGGCGCCCGGAATGTGTCCACCGCGGGCTGAAATCACTTTTTCACCCGTGTATTCGGCGGCTGAGCGTGCGTCCCAGATGGCAAAGTCCGGTTTACCGAGGTTATCCAGCACCTGAGCTTTGGTGAAGGTGGCGTCCGGATTAATCGCGGTGATTTTATAGTCCGACGCCTGCGGAGTAACGGTGCCGGTTTCTTGCGGTAAACCCGCCTGACGCCAGGCGACGATGCCACCATTAACATAGGAATATTTTGTATGGCCAATGCAGTCGAGTGCCCAGATCAGGCGCCCGGCCCAGCCACCGCCTTCGTCGTCGGAGCAGATAACGTGAGTGTCAGGCGTCAGTCCCAGCTCGCTGAATACGGCTTCAAGATCTGAGACTTCTGGTAACAGACCAGGGACGGGTGTACCCGGACGTTGTAAACGTTTGAAGTCGAGGTGAACTGCACCCGGAATATGACCTTCAACGAAGGTCTCTGCCTTACTCTGGTCGATGATCAGGACATTATCGAGCGGTAACAGGTCAGCCAGTTGTTCTGGCTCCAGCAACAAAGGGAGGTCAGCCATGGGGGGGTCACTCAGCTAATTATTTCGTTGGCACGAAGTGTATCTGAGAGACCACCCTGTGTCAGGTCACGACGTCTGTCGCGCGGCCTTATGGGCCTTACCCGCGGGTTTATTTTTCTGGGCACTGAGCTGTCGGAGAGAAGCCAGCCCCTGACTGGTGGTTGTGCAAAGTTGGCGGAATCGCTGATATTGCGCCTTCGTGATTTCTTTATTGTCAGAGTTCGCCGCAATGACAATCCCGATAGGGTCGCGACCAGCATGAACGGACATAAGCATCAGCTCTTTTGGAAGTGCATCCGCAAGCTCCGGCGCCATGCCTTTGAAATATCGTTCACAGGTGGCTGGCGTGATATGAACAGCTGCTGACTGTTTCATCAACTGACGGAGTAAAGGAGCAACCTGTAACGGGACGCTGGTACTCGACAGAGGCATCAGGCCCTCAGGATTCTCCGAGTAAACTGTGCGCAAGGATGAGCGGTTCTTTCCTGGCAGCATAACTATTGCATGATCGATTCCTATGCCCAGATGGATACCTTTTAATACGCCCTGCATCAGGTAGTGCCAGTCACCGAAGCTGGCAGGAGACTCAGATAACTGCCCCATCAACTTAGAAAGGTATGCGCTGCCGTGATGAGCAGGCTTGGCTGTTGATTGGGTTTCGGGCGCTGACACTTCAGCGGCATCGGCCTCTGAGCGTACTTCAGGTCCTGTCTGCACGACCTCAGCTGGCATGTCCGCGCGCGAAGCTGTAGCTGCAGGCGCAGCTTCTGGCACGGGCGTCCATTTAGGGTAAGACAGCGCCTCAGGTTTCGGTGTAGTCAGCAACGCGATACCAGAGGCCAGAGCTGATTTCCTCAGGCGCGCTTCATCGAGCTGTATTTTCCGGCTCTCGCTGACCAGTGTTGGGTACTGCCGGCCCTGCGCATGACTACTCAAAGCGAGCCAGCGGTGGCTTCGCTCTCCCTCCGGGTTCATATGCAGGTGCCATGCGGTGCCAGCGGCGGTGAGTGCGAGCATAGAGGCGCTCTGGCTTTTGTGGATCAGTTGTCGTCCGGTATCCAGGTCTCTCGGGTCCTGTTTGCGCAGACGTCGCCAGTCCTTGCGTTCCGGCAACTTATCGCGCTGGAACATATCGACAACGGGCTCAGGCAGGTTATGCCGGCGTACAAGGCGTTTCCAATTCTCGGGTGAGTTGCCGAATACCTTGCGCGAGGCCGTTCCCAGATCATCTCCTTCGCTCAGGTAATGAAACCAGTTATGGCTGGATTTATCGAGTAACAGCCATGGCCATAGAATCGAGTTTGCCAGCATGGCTGACCAGTACGCTGTGCTGGTAGGGGTGCCTTTCGCACTGGCCCACTGTGCAGCCAGACAACCGGCCATGTGCGCAGTGTATAGCGCCTGTCGATAGACCTTTTGCGAGGCATCCTTTGGATGATCTTCAATGACCGGGAGCTTTTTCACCAGAATAATAAGCTCCTGCATACCAAGCAGTGCCAGGCAGTTGTAGACGCCGTGAATCTGTTCGCGGCAACCGGGATTGTGGTTGACTGCCTTCTGTAGCAGGTGCCAGCAGAGTGCCGGGTCTCTTTCCGCAACAGGCACCAGCGATTCAAAGCTGACCTGCGGATTTCTAAGTTCGACCCTTAACGCATCCCGCGTTTCTTTCAGGATCGGTAAGTCACGGAACGCCAGTACGGCCTCCCATTGGGCGGCGCTGGGCGTCTGGAGCGCAGAATTCTGCATGGAGAGAGTGTTCCCGGTTTGTTAAACGGTCATTTGTATCCTTTACTTACTATAGTCGTGATGCGTATTTCGTCCCGTGTAATCTGTGTGTCTTTTTTGTCACGGAAGGGTTTCGGTTCGCATTCTGAGTTAAGTGCGGAGTACCGCTGAGGAAATTGGCTGGATGCTATTTGTAGCAGGTGTCGTGATTGTTTTTGGCAGTGTCCTGTATGGCTATGTGATGTCGCATGGTCAACTGCTGGCATTGTGGCAACCATTCGAGATACTGATTATTGTCGGCGCCGCCTTCGGTGCCTTCCTTCTATCGAATCCATGGCATGTTGTATGGTCATCATTTCGTCTGATTCCGAAGGTGATCATGGGCGGCAGTGTTCCTAAAACCATGTATATGGATGTCCTGGGCCTGCTTTATGACATCCTTAACAAAGCACGGCGTGAGGGCATAATGGCCATTGAAGGCGATGTCGAAAACCCTGATACCAGTGCTCTGTTTGCCCGTTATCCGGCCATTCAGGCGAATCATGAGCTGGCTGTCTTTATTGCCGATTACTTCCGTATTATCGCTGCGGGAAACCTGACATCGTTCGAACTTGAGTCTCTGATGGATCAGGAGATCGAAGCACGCATGCACGAGCTTGAGCAGCCGGGGATGGCGGTCAGCAAAGTGTCAGATGCCCTGCCGGGTTTTGGTATCGTGGCGGCTGTACTCGGTATTGTGATTACCATGGGGGCGATTGGCGGCGACATTAACGAGATTGGTGCTCACGTTGCGGCCGCGCTTGTCGGTACCTTCAGTGGTGTGCTTCTGGCGTATGGTCTGGTTGGTCCGGTGTCTTCTGTTATGCGCCATATTGCAGAAGAAGAAATCAAACTCTACGAAGCAGCGAAGGCCTGCATCATAGCGTCGTTGAACGGATTACCGCCTCAGCTGGCAGTAGAGTTCGGCCGTAAGTCATTGTTTACCCATAAACGTCCGACCTTTAACGAAGTCGAAAGCAAAGTGCGTAGCCGCTGATGAGTGATGACTGATGGAGAAGCTGAGCCCACATCAGAATATCGTTGTCCGTCGCTATAAAAAGGGCAAACACGAAGAACACGGTGGCGCCTGGAAAGTAGCGATGGCCGATTTCGCGCTGGCGATGATGGCTTTGTTTCTGGTGTTGTGGGTAATTAATTCGTCGAATGAACAGGAGCGTGAGGCAATTTCGGGGTACTTTCAGGACCCGAAAGCGTTCGAGGAAGGCAAGTTGGTACCGTCCAAGTATGTAATCGACCTCGGTGGCTCGCCAACGACCTCAGATAATATTGCCGTTTCAGAGAGTATTGACCCTGAGAAAATTCTCCAGGCTGACGAGATCGAGAGCCTTGCTGACGCGATTGAACAGCGGCGCATGGAGGAAATGAAGGCCAAAATTCAGGCCATGATTACCGCCAGCCCAACGCTCAGTCCGTTCAAAAATCAACTTCTGCTGGATCTTACGACAGAAGGTCTGCGTTTGCAGATTGTGGATCAGACCAATCGCCCAATGTTTGATCAGGGCAGCGCTCATTTACGCTACTACTCTGAGGATATTTTATGGGAGCTGGCGCCCATGTTGTCCGGGCTCGATCATCGTTTACAGATCACGGGTCATACCGATTCGTCCGGGATAGCCAATCAACGTGATGAAGATGACGTAAATTGGGGGCTTTCCTCTCTACGGGCAGACTCTGCGCGGCGGGCCTTGATGGAAGCCGGCGTACCTAAGTCACAGATTGCTCAGGTGATCGGTATGGGTGATACCGCACCACTTAAACCAGATGACCCGGCAGCGACAGTCAATCGACGCATTTCAATTACCCTGCTTAATAAATCGCTCGATGAGGGGATCAAGGGCCGCAGTGGTAGTGATGCTGATATTGAATTTATAAATGGTGACGACGGAGAAGAAGACCCGAGAACTCCGACGATTAATCGCACTGGAACCATGCTCGAAGAGCTGCAGGAAAGACGTAACCGAGCGGATAACCCCTACGACAACCCGCCCAATAAAGAAGAAGTTTTCTGGTAGTACACTGGCTTACAGTTCGGTCAGCGTACTCAGAATACGTTTGTAGCTGAAGAAACGTTCGTCACTGATCTCACCGTTTTCCAGAGCTTCAATAATAGCGCAGCCAGGTTCAGATTCATGTGCGCAGTCGCGGAAGCGACAATGACCTGCAATGTCTCTCAACTCGCGGAAACCATACATCACTTCTTCTGGCGACATATGCCAGAGCCCGAATTCACGAATCCCCGGAGAGTCAATCAGATCACCGCCGGCAGGAAAGTGATAGAGGCGTGCGGTCGTGGTTGTATGTTTGCCCTTACGGGTATTTTCAGACAAGGCACCAATGCGCAGGTCTTCCCCCGGAAGCAGAGTCGCAATCAGGGACGACTTGCCCACCCCGGATTGACCAACAAAGACACTGACCCGATCATTCAGGAAGGTTTTAAGATCAGCCAGGCTGTCTTCGTCTTTGCTGCATACCCGCAGCGAGCGGTAACCGAGTACTTCGTAGTCGCCGAGCAACTCGTCGAAGTACGGCTGAATCTCTTCGTCAATCAGATCGATTTTATTGAGAAGCAGAATCGGTTCGATACCACAGTTCTCAGCAGCGACCAGATAGCGGTCAATCAGATTGCGGTGGGCGTGAGGTTCGGGAGCAATGGTCAGCAGAATGTTGTCGATATTCGCTGCGACGGGTTTGATCTCGTTGTAAGGGTTTGGGCGTGATAATTCAGATTCACGCTCCTGCACCATCTCAACGACGCCGGTCAGTACACCGTTATTCTCAGGCCCTGGGCGGAACACGACATGATCGCCGGTGACCAGAGAACCGAGGTTAGCGCGGAGAAAGCAGCGGTAGCGGGTGCGGTGCTCGTCTTCAACCTCAACCTGCGATCCGAAGTGAGCGATAATCAGCCCATGCGTCTCTTCACCCAGTTCGCCTGCGCTCAGCTGATCTGAAATATCACGCTCTTTGCGTTTAGCTCGTGAAGCCTTTTCCTGCTGGATTTTTTCAATCCGCCAGGCCTGACGCCGGTTTAGTTTGCGCTTTGCCATATCCGCTCTGATTTGTGAGATGGCGCTATTGTCGCGGTTGGCTGGGTTTGGTGCAACTTGCTAGACTGATATCACCAACATACTTACTGAGAATGCGACATGAGTCAGAAAGATAATCTGGTCTGGATGGACCTGGAGATGACAGGTCTTGAGCCAGAGCAGGATGTCATTATTGAAATCGCGACGATCGTGACCGACAGTGACCTCAACGTTATTGCCGAGGGGCCTGTGATTGCGGTGCATCAGCCGGACGTTTTGCTGGATGCGATGGATGAATGGAACACCCGTACCCATGGTAACTCAGGTCTTACTCAGCGGGTCAAAGACAGTACGCAGGATGCCCGTGCTGCAGAGCTGGCGACCATCGCCTTTCTGAAAGAGCACGTTAAAGAGGGTGCATCGCCACTGTGCGGCAACAGTATTCACCAGGACCGACGTTTTCTAGTGAAGTATATGCCTGAGCTTGAGCGCTATTTCCACTACCGCAATATCGATGTATCCACGCTGAAAGAGTTAGCTCGTCGCTGGAAGCCCGAAGCTGTCTCTTCATTCGAGAAGAAAGGGGCGCATCAGGCGCTGGATGATATCCGTGAGTCGATCGCTGAAATGCAGCACTATCGTAAGCACTTTTTAGCCGTGTAAGAAAAAAGCGCCGCCAGCAAAAATGCTGGGGCGCTTTTTTTATTTCTTTCAGCTGAAAGTTGATTCACAGAAGCATCAAATCAACGAAAGAGAAGCATCCAGATCGCCATTCCTACCATCATCAGGTTTTCCGTCATGGATATCGCGCCAAGGGGAACATTACTGTTGCCACCGACACAGGCGCATTTCAGCTCCCGTTTCTGAATATAAACGGCTTTATAGACGGATGCTGCGCCGATACTACCGATGAATAAGGCGACAAGCGCAACCAGTGGTGTCCACACCATAGCGATCATACCTATGCCGGCGAATGCCTCTGCGAACGGGTAGATCTTTGAATAGGGGACGTACTTCTGGGCCAGCAGGTCATACCCGAGGAACTGCAAAGAGAATGCTTCGAGATCCTGCAATTTCTGAATCGCCAGCACACACATGCTGAAGGCGATAAACAATTCAAACCATCGGGCACCAAAGAAACTTCCACTTAACATGTGAGAAGCGCCCAGAGCCATCAGAAGAGCGACGGAGAAAATCGCAAGGACCGGCGTGTAGCTGGTCGTCTTTCCTTTGCTTTGTGCTTTGCCAAAGTGTTCCTTCAGAGCATCGTAGCCACCAATGCGTTCGCCATCGATGAAAGTCTGCGGTGTGGTTTCAACCTGATGTTCTTTTTTAAACGCGTCGGTTTCTTCGCGGGTCGTTAACCAGTGGTCTTCGACCTGAAATCCTTCGCGTTTTAGCAGGTCGAGAGATTTTAAACCGTATGGGCAGATGTGCTTCTCCATCACCATGCGGTAGATAACAGCTTGTTTACTCATAGTTCACCTCCTCTATATCCAGATCACAAAATCCTAGTTAAGTTCACTCAGATAAATAGTGAGTCGGGAGGTCAGTGATAATGCCGTCAAAGTGATAGTTGTGATACTCCCGCCAGCTTTTATCAGTGTTCAGTGTCCAGGGAATAATACCGAAGCTGTGTTCTTTACTGTCTATGTGTCGTCGATAGCTCCAACGAAACAGGAAGTTATTTAATTGGGCAAAGTTCGGAATCAAATAATCAATATTGTGCTCCTCTACCCATGCGCTGACTTCTTTGTAGTCAGGTTTCCAGCATGAATCATAGCATTCCAGTGGTGAAAACAAGGCGATAAGGCCGAGTGTCCAGGGCGCATATTCACCCTTGTAGAGTAAACCGTACTGGAAATTCTCATTCGCCTTCTCTCTGTCCTTCAGAGCAAGTAAAAGGTCACGGCTGAAGGAGTTAAATACAATATCTCCTGACAGGTCGAAACGACGAATGTCAGCAAGAACCAATGACGCTACCTCATCGTCAGGGTAGTGCATGTCACTGATCGTTAATCCTTTGTGTAAGGGATTATTCTCGATGAGTTCATCCCAGACTTTAATTTCAATATAGAGCGCTTTGGTCTGATCGCTTTTCTCGTACTCCTCCAATACCTGAAGGAACGTTGGTAATTGATAGTCGCGGCTTAACTTGTGATTGTGACAGCGGAGCGCTTTCAGTTCAGAAAGAGTCGACTGCGCAACTATTAACCGTTGCTTATCATTCTCAGGAAAGCAGTTGTAGGATGACAGTACGGGGTCGTGATGAAGAACAATCTGTTTGTCACGAGTGATATGAAGGTCCAGCTCAATAGCGTCGACATCCATGGCGAGAGACGCCCGGAATCCTTCGAGAGTGTTCTCTGGGTACTCAAGTCCGGCTGTTTTGTGGCTGATTACAGTATCAGCGTGAGCTCCTGTAATCTGAGCTCCAATAATGTGAGCGCCAAGGCAAAACAGTAGGACGGCAGTAAAACTGCTGATGCGTTTATATATCATGTGAGTGCCATTTTCCGAACCATCTTATAGATCACACTCGGGAACAGACGTTTGATGATGGGGCCCATGCCTTCTTTACCTTTAGCGATGACAACCTGCTCTTTTTCGTTGGCAACGGCCTCTAAGACTTCAGCCACCGCTTCATCGACGGCCATGCCGTTTTTGATGACGGTGTCCTCAACCTTCTCCTGAGCCGTGCCTTCACGGCGGGCGGTATCGATAATATTGGTGCGTACGAAGCCCGGGCAGAGCGTTGTCACGCGCAATCCTTTGTCATGCACCTCAGAGCGCAGAGAATCCATAAAACCAATAATGGCGTGCTTCGATGAGCAGTAAGCCGAGCGGTAAGGAATACCGATCAGTCCGGCGATGCTTGAGGTGGTTACGATATGCCCTGAACCACGGGCAAGCATGCCGGGAAGGACTTTGCGGGTAATTGTCACCTGCGAGAAATAATTCAGCTCCATCACCTTGCGATAAATATCGGCATCGGTTTCATTGATCAGTGAGCGTTGTGTGATACCTGCGTTATTGAACAGGTAATCTACGGTGCCGAGTTCGTTGGCCACCTTGTCAGCGGCGTTGATCACGTCGGCCTCATTCAACATATCGAGCGGCAGAACAGTATGTGTTTCTGGACTCTGACAGGCGTTTCTTACCCGCTCAAGTTCGTCTGTCCGACGGGCAGACAGGATGAGGCGAGCACCCATTTTGCTCAGGTCATAACAGAGTTGTTCACCAATGCCGGAAGACGCCCCGGTAATCCAGATAAGTTTGTTATTGAAGACAGACGTCAGATTCGTGTTCGCCATATGCTGCACTCTTGTTCAGGCAATATTGAGGAAATATTTGTAACGGAAGAGCATCGACATTGGCAGAGCTCCAGAGAAGCGTCAAATGTTTCCAGTACATATTTTCGGGAATATTTTAGGAACAAAGCGAAACAGGCCCTGTCACTAAAAGGGAGTGATTCATTTTCAGAAGGAGTATGCGTATGACTTCGATCGATATTGGTATTAATGAAGAAAGCCGCAAACAGATTGCAGAAGGCCTGAGCAGAGTTCTGGCAGATTCTTACACACTGTATCTGCAGACCCACAACTTCCACTGGAACGTCACTGGTCCTCAGTTCCGTGAATTACACCTGATGTTTGAAGAACACTACACCGAGCTGGCCGAAGCCGTGGATGATATCGCCGAGCGAATCCGTACTCTGGGGTTCACCGCGCCGGGTACTTACAAAGAGTTTGCGCGTCTGAGTTCTGTTGAAGAAGTGGACGGTGTACCGGAAGCTAACGAGATGGTCGATATCCTCACGAAAGGACACGAGCAGGTCGTACGCACCTGTCGTAGCGTTATCAAAATGACTGATGAAGTCTTCGATGAAGGTACAGCTGACCTGCTGACGGCTCGTATGAGCCTGCACGAGAAGACTGCCTGGATGCTGCGTGCACTGCGCCAGTGATAGGTAATCGTTAAGATGACCACTGGAAAGGATGGTCTTCAATGGCCCTGCTGTTGCAGGGCCCAGTTGATGTGCTCATCAACCAAGCCTGAAATTTTCCCTTTCTGATTTTTCAACGCTTCCTGCACTTCAATGCTCTGTGGGGCATTTCCTAACGCTACCGATATATTCCGCATCCAGTTCTCGTAGCCGGTTCGCCGGATCGGCATGCCTTCGGTTTTTTTCAGAAAGGTCTCTTCATCCCACTGAAACAGTTCAAGCAATGTTGCTTTATCCAGCTGGTGGCGAGGGGTGAAGTCGGGTTCTTCGCTACTTTTACTGAAGCGGTTCCACGGGCAGCCAATCTGGCAGTCGTCGCAACCGAAGATGCGGTTGCCGATGCCGCTGCGAAGCTCTTCGGGGATAGGACCATCGAGTTCGATGGTCAGGTAAGAAATGCATTTTCTCGCGTCGAGAACATAAGGGCCGACAAAGGCCTGAGTCGGGCAGATATCCAGGCACGAGGTACAGCGGCCGCAATGATTCTTCAGTGGCGTGTCATTAGGCTCGAGCGGCAGATCTGTGAGAATTTCACCCAGAAAAAAATACGAGCCCGCCTTGCGGTTCAGAACCATCGTATTTTTACCAATCCAGCCGATTCCCGCCTGTTCTGCGAGAGCCCGCTCGAGAATGGGCGCGCTGTCGACAAAGGCACGGAAACCAAGGTCGCCAATCTCAGACTGAATGCGTTTTCCGAGTTGCGTCAGGCGTTTGCGGATTAACTTGTGATAATCGCGCCCCAGCGCATAACGAGAAATATAAGCATTGTTTTTATCCTGCAGATGCTTAGCTACCTCAACACCGGGCGCCAGATAATCCATGCGCAGGCTGATCACACTGAGCGTGCCGGGAAGCAGCTCATCGGGCAGAGCACGCATCGGTCCCCGTTCCGTCACGTGATCGGCCATATAGCTCATTTCACCGTGATAACCGGCATCCAGCCACTGTTGTAAACGATCGCCGTGCTCACCTGTATCGACGCTACTGAACCCGCACTGCTGAAAGCCAGCCTCGACCGACCATTGCGTAATATCATCACGCAACTTCTGCAGTTGTTCTGGGGTAAGTACTGTCCTGGAGGATGTCATTCTGGCCGGGCTGCCCTGGGACTTATATAATCCCGGCAATGTATCACAAGCGCAGGCCCAACCGCGATGAAGCGACCTTACACAGGCTATGACCATCTTCCCGGAAACATCGACAGCGTTGCTGGCGTACGGGAGCTCGATCGGCTGATTATTCAGCGCATGGGAGACAATGGCTACAGTCTGATGCGACAGGCTGGCGAAGCGGCATTTGAATGCCTGCGTGAGCGTTGGCCCGAAGCGCAGCACCTGTGCATTCTTGCCGGTGCTGGCAATAACGGTGGTGACGGCTGGGTAATCGCTGCATTGGCGATTGAGCAGGGCCTGTCAGTATCTGTCCTGACGCTTGGAGATGCTACCCGGCAAAGCCCATCGGCGACCGATGCCCGGCACATGGCGGAGAGCGCCGGTGTAGTTGCCCGTGAATTCGATGGCAACCTGCCCGCAGATGCTGATCTTCTGGTTGATGGTTTATTAGGTACAGGCCTGAATGCGGTCGTACAGGGTGAGATTGCCGAAGCGATCAAGGCGATGAACGAACACCAAGCGCCCGTTTTCGCTCTGGATATTCCTTCTGGCCTGAACGCCAGTACCGGCATGATTATGGGCCATGTGGTTCAGGCAGATGCGACGATGACCTTTATCGGTATGAAGCCAGGTCTGTTGACCTGCGACGGCCCGGACTGCTGTGGTGAACTTCACTACGCGGCTCTCGGGTTAACCGATGCAGAGCGGCAAGCGGTTTCTGTACTGGCGCAACGAGTGAGTTATCACACGCTTACTCAGGATGCCCCCTTACTGCCTTCCCGACGCGGTAACTCCAACAAAGGAAACCATGGCCATGCGTTGCTGATTGGCGGCGAAACCGGCTTCGGCGGTGCTATTGCTATGGCCGTGGACGCCTGCTGTCGTACTGGCGCAGGCCTGATCTCCTGTGCGACGCGCCCGGCCAATGTCTCCGTGGTGCTTGGTCGGCGCCCGGAGTGTATGGCGGCGGCGATTAATGCCGGGCTTGAAATGCAGCCCCTGATGGAAAAAGCGTCAGTGTTGGCCTGTGGCCCCGGACTCGGGCGCAGCAGTTGGGCAGAGTTGCTTCTGCAGCAGGTTCTTCAGAGTGACTACCCGGTTGTGCTGGATGCCGATGCATTGAATATTATTGCCTCTCCGGGCTGGCAGACGGAATTTCCCGAGCGTGACGTCGTGATGACTCCGCACCCGGGCGAAGCTGCGCGGTTGCTGGACAAGTCCGTAGCGGATATTCAGTCCGATCGCCTTGGTGCGGCGCAGGCAATTGCAGAGAAATACCATGCGGTTGTTATTCTCAAGGGGCAGGGCAGTATCATTGCTTCTCCCGAAGCCGAGCTGGCGATCTGCACTGATGGCAACCCGGGCATGGCGACCGGCGGAATGGGTGATGTTCTGACGGGTGTGATAGCAGGGCTTCTGGCTCAGGGGTTAACGCCATGGCAGGCGGCTGTTCGTGGCGCCTGCCTGCACAGCGCAGCTGCTGATCTCGCGGCCGAGGAGTCCGGGACGCGCGGACTCCTGGCGACAGACCTGATGCCATTTATCCGACAATTGGTGAACTGATGACTGAGAGTAATCCCCAGACTGCTGGACAGATACGCCTGACCGGCGAAGATGAAATGGTCAGTTTTGCAGGCCGTATGTCTTCAATACTGACGGGCGGTGGCCTGGTATTTCTCGAAGGTACTCTGGGCGCTGGCAAAACTACCCTGAGTCGTGGGCTGATTCAGGCGCTTGGTCATACAGGCCCGGTGAAGTCCCCGACCTATACGCTGGTTGAAGAGTATGATCTGCCGGATGGTCGGGTCTGCCATTTTGACCTCTATCGTCTGGGTGACCCGGAAGAGCTTGAGTACATGGGGATTCGCGAATATCTGACGGATGGAACTTTGTGCCTGATCGAGTGGCCTGAGCGTGGGCGCGGTGTATTGCCCGAGGCCGATCTTGCGATTCATATTGACGATGTGTGTGAGGCACGTATCCTCAACTGGCAGGCAGAGACAGATAAAGGGGCACAGTGGAGCAGGCAACTGCAGCAGCTGGTAAAAGAATGGCAGGAATAATTAAGCGGCTGATCGCGTTTTTCGTCGTGACACTCTGTGTGCTGCCAGTATGGGCAGACGTCAGCGACGTACGTATCTGGCAGTCTCCCGATAAAGTCCGTCTGGTGCTCGATCTCAGCGGACCGCACGAACATAAAATCTTCCAGCTGACCGGGCCGGATCGCATCGTCGTTGACCTTAAAAATGCGTCTCTGAAAATGTCGTCGTTAGAAAAGGTAGCCGACGATTCCAGCGAAGTGATTCGTGTACGCAGTGGACGCCGCAACAAGACCGACCTGCGTCTTGTGGTAGAAACCCGCGCGACGATGAAATATCGCAGCTTCCCGTTACCCCCTTCTGAAGGGGTGTCTCACCATCGTCTGGTCGTAGATCTTGAGCGCCCTCAGTCAGAAGCGTCTATGAGTGCGCCTGATATCGTTAAGAAAGCAGAAACCTACGAAACCGATCAGCGTGACATTATTATTGCCATCGATGCCGGGCACGGCGGCGAAGACCCCGGAGCCCTTGGCCCTGGCCGCGTGATGGAAAAACATGTGGTTCTGGCCATATCAAAAGAACTGCAACGCCTGCTGGATCAGGAAACGGGCTTTGCCCCCTTTATGGTCCGCACCGGCGATTACTACATCGGTTTACGTGAGCGCTCAGAAAAAGCCCGTAAAGCGAATGCCGATTTCTTTGTTTCTATTCATGCGGATGCGTTTAAGCACCCGAGTGCCAGTGGTAGCTCGGTATTTGTGTTGTCAGACCGGGGAGCGACCAGTGAAACGGCACGCTTTCTTGCCGACAAAGAAAATTCGTCCGACTTAATTGGTGGTGTCAGCATTGGTGATCGTGAGGATCACCTGGCGATGACGTTACTGGATCTGTCGATGACGCATAAGCGCACCGCCAGTGTTTCGATTGGCGATGAAATTCTGCAGGAAATGGGCAAGATCAGTAAACTGCACAAGAAGAACGTCGAAGAAGCCGCATTTGTCGTACTGAAATCACCGGACATGCCGGCGCTACTGGTAGAAACAGGATTTATTTCAAACCCTGGCGAAGCCCGGCAGCTGAAAACCAGCGCTTACCAGAAGAAAATGGCGCGTGCGATTTTCAACGGTATTAAAGATTATTTTCAGAATAATCCTCCGGCCGGTACCTTAATGGCGGCGCGTAAGAAAGCAGCACAACAATACATTGAATACACAGTCCGTAGTGGCGACACTCTCTCTGAGCTGGCAGTTCGGAGCGGCATGGGAATGTCTGAGCTGCGCAAACTGAATGGCCTGAGCAGTAACTCTCTGAGAGTCGGCCAGAAACTGCGTATTCCAAATTCCTGAACATTCAGTCTGAGCTATGAGCCGAATACACCTGTTATCGCCACGTCTTGCGAACCAGATTGCCGCGGGCGAAGTTGTAGAACGTCCAGCCAATATCATTAAAGAGTTGGTCGAAAATTCGCTGGATGCCGGTGCTCAGCATATTGATGTTGATGCTGAGCAGGGTGGCATTAAGCTGCTGCGCGTTCGTGATGACGGCCACGGCATCGGCAAAGACGACCTGCCTTTGTCTCTCAGTCGCCACGCCACCAGTAAAATTACTACGCTGGATGATCTCGAAGCCGTGGGCACAATGGGCTTCCGCGGCGAAGCTCTGGCGAGTATCTCGTCGGTATCGCGTCTGACTCTGACCTCCAGAGAGAAAGGCTCAGATGAAGCCTGGCAGGTGAAAGCGGAAGGGCGTGATATGCAGGCGGAAGTCAGCCCGGCAGCGCATCCAACAGGCACCACGGTTGAAGCGCGTGACCTGTTTTTTAATACGCCAGCACGCCGCAAGTTTCTGCGCACAGAAAAAACTGAATTTTCTCATCTTGAAGACACACTGAAAAAGCTCGCACTCAGTCGCTATGACGTTGCTTTTACGCTGCGTCATAACAACCGCGTTATTCATTCGTTGCGTCCTGCGGCCCGGACGATTGATCGCGAGAAACGGGTGGCAACACTGCTTAATCCGCAATTTATGGATAACGCAGTGCACATTGAAACCGAAGGTGCGGGCCTGACGATTGAGGGTTGGGTGGGGTTGCCGACGTTTTCGCGTTCTCAGGGGGATATGCAGTATTTCTTTGTGAACGGCCGGGCGGTGCGTGACAAACTGGTCGTGCACGCGATTAAACAAGCCTACCGTGATGTGCTTTATCATGGTCGTCATCCGGCGTTTGTGCTTTATCTCTGGTTGGACCCGAAGCTGGTGGACGTTAACGTTCACCCGACCAAGCACGAAGTGCGCTTCCGCGATGGTCGTCTGGTGCATGATTTTATTTTCCGTTCTCTGCACCGCGCTCTGGCGGACATACGCCCGGAACAGCCGACCGCGAATCTGCAGCCAAGTGCAGCTCCGGCGGCAACAGGTACAGAAGCGGGAGAGTTTCAGGGACAGAACCGGCTCGACTGGCAACAGCCTGCTACCGAACGAGTTCCATTCTCTGCAACCGCTGACGGCGCCGCGACCTCAACAGCTCAGAATTTTTCTGGCGGTTCTTTTGGTCAGAGTTTTTCTGACAGTCGTCCGGGGCAGGGCGCAGTGGCTGAACAATTACGCAGTTACGAACAGCTGAATCAGGGAGCGCCACAACCACTTCCTGAATCCAGTGCAGAAGACCTGCCGCCACTCGGGTTTGCCGTCGCTCAACTACATGGCATTTATATACTCGCGCAGAATGCTCACGGTCTGGTGGTCGTGGATATGCACGCTGCACACGAGCGAATTACCTACGAGCGTTTAAAAGTCGCGGTGGATGAGCAGGGCGTTCAGAGTCAGCCTTTGCTCGTGCCCGAAACTCTGCACGTCAGTGAGCGTGAGGCCGATGCGGCAGAGCAGTTCTCCGATGAATTTCGTCAGTTTGGCGTCGAGCTGGCAAGAGTGTCGCCAGAGAGCCTGATGATCCGCCAGATTCCGGTATTGTTGCAGCAGGCAAATGTCGGGCAACTGATCACTGATATGCTGAGTGATCTGATGGAACATGGCGCCTCGGACCGGATTCTTGCTCATCGCAACGAACTGCTGTCGACCATGGCGTGCCATGGTTCTGTACGGGCAAACCGGAAGCTGACCCTACCTGAAATGAATGCTTTGTTACGGGATATGGAAGCCACCGAGCGCTCCGGACAGTGCAACCACGGGCGACCGACCTGGACTCAGATGACGATGTCAGAGTTGGATAAGCTCTTTCTGCGGGGGCGCTGATGTCAGAACCCTTACCTCCTGTGAGTTTACCGCCCGCGATATTTCTGATGGGGCCGACGGCCTCAGGCAAGACGGCGCTCGCTCTGGAGTTGGTTAAGAACCACGATTGCGAAATCATCAGTGTCGATTCAGCGCTGGTCTACAAAGGCATGGACATCGGTACCGCCAAGCCGGACGCCAGTATGCAGGCGCAGGCACCGCACCGCCTGATTGATCTGATTGATCCGGCCGAGACTTACTCCGCCGCTAATTTCCGTGAAGACGCTTTACGGGAAATGGCCGACATTACCGCCGCCGGCAAAGTGCCATTGCTGGTGGGTGGCACCATGATGTATTTCAAATTTCTCCGCGACGGCGCTGCAGATCTGCCGAAAGCCGACGAGGCAATCCGGCAGCGGCTACTCGAAGAAGGCCTTGAGAAAGGTTGGCCGGCGATGCATGCGCGGCTGGCAGATATCGATCCTGAGTCCGCACGTCGCCTGAAACCTATGGATTCTCAGCGTATTCAGCGTGCTCTAGAGGTGTATATGATCTCTGGCAAAACACTGACGGAATACTGGGCCGAGCAACAGACCGAGCCGCTGCCCTACCATGTCGTGAACCTCGCGGTATGCCCGGCAGAGCGCAAGCGTTTACACGAACGCATCGCCGAGCGTTTCCGTATTATGGTGGCCGATGGGTTTCTCGACGAGGTAAAAGCGCTGCGTGCCCGTGGTGATCTTGATAAGAATATGCCGTCCATCCGTTGCGTTGGATATCGTCAGGCGTGGGACTATCTGGATGGTGAATACGACTACGACGAGATGATAGAACGGGGCATTATTGCGACGCGCCAACTGGCCAAACGTCAGATCACCTGGCTGCGTAGCTGGCCCGATCTTCATTGGCTGGATACCGATGATCCGGATATTGTCAGAAATACCTTGAAAATACTCAGCACCAGCGCCATATTTAGCCGTGAGAACGGCTGCTGACCGTATTGAATTACCATAACAATGCAGAATTCGGCATTCTCGGGCTGAACCCGACGACCAAATATGTGTCTGTACAGATGATCCGGTTTAGGTGTACCGGTTTATTTCATGGCCTCCATGTTAGTTTTGGGGCAGGTTCTGGCCACCAATGGGGCAATCTACTATTACTTCGCCGACCGCAGATTGGAAGGCACTCTCTCATTTAGGAGAACAACTATGTCAAAAGGGCACTCTTTACAAGACCCTTATCTGAACCAGCTTCGTAAGGAGCGTATCCAGGTTTCTATCTTTCTGGTTAACGGCATTAAGCTGCAGGGTCAGATCGAATCATTCGATCAGTTCGTTATCCTGCTGAAGAACACTGTTTCTCAGATGGTTTATAAGCACGCAATTTCTACTGTAGTTCCAAGCCGCAATGTGCGTCTGGCACCAGCAGCAGAACAGGGTGAAGGCGAGGAATAATCGCCCGGCCTGATCAGGGGCTTTGCCGTAAAGAGGGCGGGCCCGCTGATATTCCCACTATCCGACTGAAACAACCGCAGTGTTGTTATTGAGCGTCTGAGGCATCATTGTGTCTCGCATCTGCTATTTTTTATCGGAAGCATCCGGTACGACCAGATTTCCAAATTCTGAATAATCGCCGACAAAGGTACATCTATCTGTGTTTTTTGAGCGTCCTGACAGTGGTGGTGAAGAAGCCATTCTCGTACACGTCGACTTCCCCGAAGGAGCGAACCGAGAGGATCTGAGTGAATTCCGTGAACTCGTTATCTCTGCGGGGGCAGACCCGGTAGATCTGGTAACTACTAAGCGGGATGTACCTCACGTAAAAACGTTCGTTGGTAAGGGAAAAGTTGAAGAAGTCGCCGAGGCCGTGCGTATGCATGATGTGAGTCTGGTGATTTTTAACCATGCACTGACACCCAGTCAGGAGCGCAACGTTGAGCGTGAAATCAAGTGCCGGGTGCTCGACCGTACCGGCCTGATTCTCGATATCTTTGCCCAACGCGCCCGTACCCACGAGGGTAAACTGCAGGTTGAGCTGGCGCAGCTGCAGCATCAGTCGACCCGTCTTGTCCGTGGCTGGACTCACCTTGAACGTCAGAAAGGTGGTATCGGTATGCGCGGGCCGGGTGAAACTCAGCTTGAGACTGACCGACGTCTTCTGCGGGAGCGGGTGAAAAGTATTCATGCCCGTCTTGAGAAAGTAAGGGCACAGCGTAACCAGAGTCGCCGTGCGCGTAAGCGCTCAGATGTACCGACCGTTGCTATTGTCGGATACACCAATGCGGGTAAATCGACTCTGTTCAATGCACTGACGCAGGCTGAGGTCTATGCTGCAGATCAGTTGTTTGCAACGCTTGATCCGACCTTGCGACGTCTCGAAATTGATGACGTGGGTGAAATCGTTCTGGCGGATACGGTTGGATTTATCCGACACCTGCCCCATAAACTGGTAGAGGCATTCCGTGCCACTCTTCAGGAAGCGGCAGAAGCTGACCTGTTGATGCACGTGATCGACTGTGCCTCGGATGAACGGGAAGGCAATATCGAGCAGGTTGAGCTGGTACTTGGAGAAATTCAGGCGGATGAACTGCCTGAATTACGTGTGTACAACAAGATCGACCTGTTGGAATCTGGTGAGCCGCGCATCGACCGGAACGAGGATGGTGTTCCCGTTGCGGTCTGGGTGTCGGCACAGGAACGACTTGGTTTTGACCTGCTGCGTCAGGCGATGTCTGAGTTGTTGGGCGAAGAGATCTTCGAAGATCGACTCACGCTGGCGCCTGCGGATGCACGTCTTCGTGCAATTCTTTACGAAAGCGGTGGCGTTCAGGGCGAGGATTTTGCCGATAATGGTGACATCCATCTGCAGATTCGCATGCAGTTGCAAGACTTTAAACGAGCGTTATCTAAAGCTGAGGTTCCTGAGTCGCGCTTTATCGCGCAACCTGCAGATCCCTGGTTATAGCGAAAGTCGGCGGTTAGTTGCCCGATTCAATGCCTGATGGGCTGGCCGCTGCGCTCAAATCCGTTATCATGACGGACGTACTATTCATTTATGACAAAACAGCCACACTGACTGGAGTGATCTATGGCCTGGAATGAGCCTGGCGGTAATGGCAACAAGCCCAAAGACCCTTGGGGTAACAATAACAGGGGCAACGGCGGTGGTGGTGGTAATCAGCCACCCGATCTGGACGAAGTGATCCGCAAGCTGACCGATAAACTGAACGGTTTATTCGGCGGCAAGAAAAGCGGCGGAAATAACAATAACGGCGGTGATGGCAGCATCACAGGCTTTCTTGTTGTAGCCGCAGTCATCGCGGCAATTCTGCTGGCGATGAATTCTGTATACATCCTCGACACTCAGGAACGCGGCGTCGTATTACGTACTGGTAAGTTTGACCGCATCGAAGGTGAAGGTCTGAACTGGAAACTGCCAGTGATTGAAGACGTAATCATCGTCAACGCGACCCGTGTTCGTGAAACTGAAATCCGTGAAAGCATGCTGACCGAAGACGAAAACATCGTCGACGTAAAACTGAACGTGCAGTACCGCGTCACCGATCCTGTGTCTTATGCGCTGCGTGTTGAAGACCCTGAGCTGACTCTGCGTGATGCCGCCGAAAGTGCGCTGCGTCATGAGGTGGGTTCCACCGAAATGGACCCTATCCTGACGACAGGTCGTGTGGTTCTGGCAGAAGCGGTTAAACAGCGTCTGCAGTTCTACATGGATGAGTACAACACGGGTATTACTCTGCAGAACGTGAACATTAAAGACGCTACCCCGCCAGCCGCGGTGAAAGAAGCGTTTGATGATGTTCAGCGTGCTAAGCAGGATAAAGAACGCACTATCAACGACGCAGAAGCCTACGCTAACTCGGTTGTACCGGAAGCCCGTGGTCGTGCTCAGCGTCAGCTTGAAGAAGCCCGCGCATACCGTGAGCGTGTTGTGGCACGCGCAGAAGGTGAAGCCGATCGTTTTACCAAGCTGTTAAGCGAGTACAACAAAGCACCGGCGGTTACCCGTGAGCGTCTCTACATTGATGCCGTGACTCAGGTGTACAACAAGAGCAGTAAAGTTCTGGTGGACGTCGAAGGTGGTAACAACATGATGTACCTGCCACTCGATAAACTGACCCAGCAGGCTCAGGGTGTGGCTCGTCAGTCTGATCTCAGTGATGAAGACATCAAGCGCCTGACTGATGAAGTGATCCGTGAGGCTAACTCGCGTCGTACTTCAGGCAGTTCATCTACTATTCGTCGGGAGGGTCGATAATGTCACCTAAAGCATTTACTTCGCTGATCGTTATCGCGCTGGTGGTCCTGATTGGTAGCCAGAGCTTCTACATCATCAAAGAAACCGAGCGTGCGATTAAGCTGCGCTTCGGTGAGATGATTGACGACGATGTTCAGCCGGGCATCGGGTTTAAAATGCCACTGGCCGATGTCATCAAGCGTTTCGATGCGCGTGTACTGACGCTGGATACTCAGCCATCACGCTTCCTGACGTCAGGTAAGAAATACGTCATCGTTGATTCGTTCGCGAAATGGCGCATCAAAGACGTGCGTAATTACTACCAGGCGACATCGGGTGACCGCACTCGTGCAACGCTTCTTCTGGAAAACCAGGTGAACAAGGGTCTGCGTGACGAAATCGCAGCGCGCAGCCTGTACGAAGTTGTTTCTGGTGAGCGTGATCAGCTGATGACCAAACTGACCGCAATGCTCAACGAGCAGACGCAGGACGAGCTGGGTATCGAAGTACTGGATGTTCGCGTTAAAGCGATCGACCTGCCAGATGAGCTGAGCAATAACGTGTATCAGCGTATGTCGGCAGAACGTGGTCGTGAATCCCGTGAGATCCGCTCTGAAGGTAACGAGCTGGCTGAAGGTATTCAGGCAGACGCAGATCGTCAGAAAACGGTGATCGAGGCAGAAGCCTACCGGGAAGCCGAGCAGATCCGAGGTGAGGGCGATGCTGAAGCATCGCGCATCTATGCGCAGGCGTTCAACAAAGACCCTGAGTTCTACTCATTTACCCGCAGTCTGAAGGCTTACACTGAGACCTTCGAAGGCAACGATGTTCTGTTGCTCGATCCTAAGAGCGACTTCTTCCGTTACCTGAACGACTCCAAAGGGAACTAATGGCAGCCGGGCCTGAACATGTTTGCATGTTCAAGCCCGGTCAGCTCTGGTAGAATCCCGCAACCGGGCTGGTAGCCCGGTTTTTTTGTGCAATTCTGTTTTACATCAAGGTAGAGAAAGTGTCCGCAGAAGCCTGGCATACACTGGCGGTGGCCGTCAGTCTGGTGCTGATTATTGAGGGCGTTATCCCTTTTCTTTACCCTGCGCGATGGCGCCAGCTGGTGATCCGGATGGCCGAGACAGATGACCGCACCATGAGAATGATCGGGCTCTTCAGCATGTCGCTGGGGCTCATCCTGCTTTACCTGTTTAACAATTGAAGGCTGGACAATGACTGGAGCTGACCGTTGGCTGCTGCCTGATGGCATTGACGAAATCCTACCGCCACAGGCGCGTCGTATCGAACAGTTACGCCGCCATCTGCTCGATTATCTCGATAACTGCGGTTATGACTTCGTTATCCCGCCGGCGCTGGAGTATCTTGATTCACTGCTGACTGGCACCGGTAAAGACCTGGACCTGCGCACCTTCAAAGTGACCGACCAGTTGTCAGGTCGCCTGATGGGATTGAGCGCTGATACGACACCACAGGTTGCTCGTATCGATGCACACAGCCTGGCTCCGGAAGGCACCAGTCGTCTGAGTTACTGCCGTACTGTGTTTCACACGCGTCCGGCATCACTGCTGGCCAGCCGCACGCCAACTCAGATTGGTGCGGAGCTGTACGGCGTAGCCGGCACCAGTGCCGATGTCGAAATCATCAGCGTGATGCTCAGCCTGTTGTCTGAAGCGGGTATCGAAGGTGTTCACCTTGATCTGGGTAATGTCGGTGTATTCCGCGCGTTAGCCGACAGTGCTGGCCTGAGTGATGAGCAGCAGAGCGAACTGTTCGACCTGCTCAAGCTTAAGTGTCAGACGGACACACTGGCGTGGGTTGAGCGTGAGCTGAGTGACAGCCGTTTAACCGAAGCATTCAGCCTGGTGGCTTCAATGCAGGGCAGTGCCAGTGCACTGACCGACAAATTTGCACGTTTAGCTGAACTGGTGCCAGTAGCGGCGCAGCAGCTGAGCGATATGACACAGGCGATTGAAGCGCTGATGCAGCGTTTCCCTCAGGTATCAATCACCTGTGATCTGACAGAATTACGTGGTTATGATTACCACACAGGTCTGGTATTTGCGGCCTATGTGCCGGGTTACGGTGATGCTGTAGCTCAGGGCGGTCGTTATGATGAAACCGGTGCGGATTTCGGGCGAGCACGTCCGGCAACCGGTTTCAGTGCAGACCTTAAAGTACTGGCGGCTCTCGGTCAGCGTCAGTTTGAAGCAAAGGAAACCGTGGCCGCTCCTGCGTCGGATGATCCGTCGTTATGGCAGGCAATCACGGACTTACGGACCAAAGGATACCGTGTAGTGACCGAAGCGAATGGTGATGTTGCAGGGGCGTCTCAGCGACTGCAGCAAAACGATGGCCAGTGGACACTGGTCAGCGCCTGAATTTTTAAATTTAACGACTGAGTGAAAGATTCTGCCATGGGCAAAAGCGTTGTTGTTCTGGGCACCCAGTGGGGTGACGAAGGTAAGGGTAAAATTGTTGACCTGCTGACTGAAAAAGCAGCGGCCGTCGTCCGTTTTCAGGGTGGCCACAATGCAGGTCATACCCTGGTAATTAACGGTGAGAAAACTGCACTCCACCTGATCCCGTCCGGCATCCTGCGTGATGGCGTTCGTTGTGTCATCGGTAATGGTGTGGTTCTGGCGCCAGATGCTCTGTTGAAAGAGATCCGCGCGCTTGAAGAGCGCGGCGTACCTGTGATGGATCGTCTGCGTATCTCTCACGCTTGTCCTCTGATTCTGCCATACCATGTCGCTCTGGATCAGGCGCGCGAAATTAAGCGTGGTAATGCGAAAATCGGCACGACAGGCCGCGGTATTGGCCCGGCGTACGAAGACAAAGTTTCCCGTCGTGGACTGCGTGTTGATGACATGTATCAGCCAGAGTTTGCCGACAAACTGAAAGAAGTCATGGAATACCATAACTTCTCACTCGTGAACTACTATGGCGTGGATCCGGTCAGCTACGAAGAGACACTGGCTGCCTGTATGGACTGGGCTGCACAGATTAAAGACATCGTTGTTGATGCTGTCGATCTGGTGCACACAGTGCGTGAAGACGGTGGCGACATCATGTTTGAAGGTGCTCAGGGCACTCTGCTGGACATCGACCACGGTACTTACCCGTTCGTAACCTCGTCTAACACCACTGCCGGTGGCGTGGCGACAGGTTCCGGTGTTGGCCCACTGTATCTGGATCAGATTCTGGGTATCACTAAGGCTTACACGACCCGTGTTGGTTCTGGCCCGTTCCCGACGGAACTGTTTGATGACGTCGGTAAGCACCTTGCAGACGTTGGTAAAGAGAAAGGCACGACCACCGGCCGTGACCGTCGTTGTGGTTGGTTCGATGCTATGCTGGTTAAGCATGCAATCCGCGTTAACTCTATCAACACCATCTGCCTGACCAAGCTGGACGTTCTGGATGGTCTGGACACCATCAAAGTGTGTATCGGTTACCAGGACGAGAATGGCAATGCGTTGAAAGTACCAGCGTCTGCTGACCAGTTCGAGAAAGTGACTCCGGTCTATAAAGAGCTGCCGGGTTGGACTGAAACGACCTTCGGTGCCAAAAGCATTGACGATCTGCCAGAGAATGCACGCGCTTACATCCGCTTCGTAGAAGAAGCGATTGGTGCGCCGATCGATATTATCTCTACCGGCCCGGACCGCGTTGAGACCATCGTTCTGCGTCACAGCTTCGAGCTCTGATTACGACGTTCGCTCGTAATGCTCCTAAGACCCGCCTCGGCGGGTTTTTTATTGCCTGACGAAAAGCTGACGATTTGGCAGTAACCAATCAAAACCGACGTGTGGCTTATCTGTTTTCTGACGTTTCTTTAATTCCCGTTTCCAAGGAGCCGGTTCAAGTTTCTCAGGACGTGTTCGTGGCCGGATAAGTCTTGCCGTTATGACTAATGAAAAAGTACTAGTCCGTGTTTATAAAGTTCTCCCTTGCCAACTTTGACTGGTACTTTCTTCGTATATTTGATTAATTTTCACCCTTTCTTTTTCAGCGGGCATAGTCGTTGCTCTAGTACTTCTGTCGGCGCTGACTGACACCTTTTCTTATCGCTGGCCACGATGGCGAGCACCAATGAAGTATTAATGGGGCGATTATCATGCTGGATTTATACGATTATCCGATTGTTGTTGAGATACCCGTAGCGTGGGGCGAAATGGATTATTTCCACCATGTGAATAACACGGTGTACTTCCGTTATTTTGAAAGCGCGCGCGTTAAATACGTCGAAGCGATCAAAATTGAAGAATATATGGCTAAGACGGGCATGGGCCCGATTCTTGGTAGCACGAGTGCTAAGTTCCTGGCACCGCTTAAGTACCCGGATACCATTAGTGTTGGTATAAAAAGTGTGAAACTGGATTCCGGCCGCATCGTTCAGGAATACGGCGTGTGGAGCCATGAGACGTCACGCCTGGTCGCTAAAGGTGAAAGCACCATGGTCTTTTTTGATTATAAAAAAGGCCGCCCGTGTGACATCCCGGAAGGCCTTCGTGAGAACATTCTGAAGTTAGAGCCATATCTGGCCGAGACCAATAAAACGACGGAATCTGCCTGAGCGTAGTCTCAGAATTGCCGGGATGCCTGTTCATCAGCATCCCGGCTTTTCCTCTCTGTCTTACTTCTTGATAAGGACGTCGTACAGGTCTTTGCGACGGTCTTTCAGGTTTCTGACCGACCCTTCGTTATGCAGAATACGTAACTTATCCATATCCAGATCCGAAAACAGCAGCATCTCTGTATTTGCTGTCGCCTCAGACAAAGTCGCATCATGCGGGAATGGGAAGTCCGACGGTGTCAGTACCGCGGACTGACCATACTGTACGTCGAGGCTCTCCACTTCTGGAAGGTTGCCAACGCTGCCTGCGATGACGACATAGCATTCGTTTTCAATGGCTCGGGCCTGGGCGCAGTGGCGTACACGCAGATAGCTATTCTTGGTGTCTGTCCAGAAAGGCACAAACAGAATTTCCAGGCCTTGCTCCGACATGATCCGGGACAGCTCCGGAAACTCAACGTCATAGCAGATCTGAATACCCACTCGGCCTGCGTCAGTTTCAAATACCTGTAGTTTGTCGCCGCCTTTAATGACCCAGTCATTTTTCTCGTGCGGCGTGATATGAATTTTGCGTTGCTCATCCACCTGTCCGCTGCGGTGGCACAGGTACGAGACGTTATAAATCGCGCCGTCGTCCATGATCGGCATCGAGCCGGTAACAATATTCGCGTTGTATTCTACTGCCATGCGCGACATGGCATCGCGGATCGGATCGGTAAAATCGGCGAGAAAACGGATGGCTTCTGTCTGAGATGTCTGCGGACCAAGCCCCATCAGCGGTGCGTTAAAAAATTCCGGGAACACAATAAAATCGCACTGGTAGTCTGAAACGGTATCGACAAAGTACTCGACCTGTTTCAGCAGTTCTTCCAGCGACTGAACGGTACGCATTTGCCACTGTACGGCACCCACGCGTACTGTCGTTTTACGGAATTCAAGAACCGTGTCTGTCGGTTCATAAAGAATGTTGTTCCATTCCAGCAAGGTCGCGTAGCCCACAGACTCAGAGTCTTCCGGCAGATATTTTTTCAGTAGGCGTTTTACCTGAAAATCATTGGAGAGCTGGAAGGAGAGAATCGGATCGTAAATCTCCTTCGTGTCGACCTTATGGATAAACTCCATCGGCGACATTTCTTTGCGATAGGTGTGGTAGCTCGGGATGCGTCCACCCGCAAGAATCGCCTGAAAGTTGTACTGGCGGCAAAGCTCTTTCCGGGCGTCATAGAGGCGTCGGCCAATCCGCATGCCACGGTGAGATTTCTTAATAACAACATCAAGGCCGTACAGCGCATCACCATCAGGATTACTGCGAATAACGTCGTTAGCCCCAACGATGTCTTCATAAGTGTGAGGGTTCGAGAAGCGTTTGTAGTCTACCTGTACGGACAGGGCGATACCGACCAGAGTATCGCCATCAATGACGCCAATCTGTCCCTCTGGAAACTCTTCGATCAGGCGCTTAATCGTGTGCTTTGGCCAGGAGCCGCCCAGCTCCGGATAAGCTTCATCCATGAGTACTTTAATATCGGGATACTGCTTCAGTGTCAGGTTGCACAACTCAAGATGAAGACGTTCTGATGCCATGTATGTACTTCTCTTTTAAGAACGGGGAAATTTTTCTCTAATCTAGCAGGAATGCGGTTCTATTCAAAAAAATGCTGCCGACAACACAAGGTCGATAGCAGAGGACAACCACAGTCAGTGAGACCCGTTGCGGTAAAAAGGATTCAATATTTTCTGAAAAGAGTAATCCGCAATTGGGATAGTGCTGGCTAGTAAATGTAAGAGATACGCCCTACGCGCGCGAGTACGCTTTAACTGTGTCGCTTAAATGACAGCAACAGCCTGTTGTCAGTAAAGACGAATCAGTGATGACATTGCATCAGCGCCTAAGTGCAGTACGGCAACGGAAATCTGGCCCGTATGGATTTTAGCGTCTGTCGGCCTGTCACAGAAACGACATTGCCTGTGGGCTTACTGAGTCCTCCAGAAATTTGGGGGACAATCCATGAATAATTCTAAAGTAATGGCTCACCTGGGCCTGTTGGCTGCCGCAATGGCACTGACAGCTTGTGGTGGCGATAGCAACAATAGTAGTAGCAACACAGAAACACCCGATATCAGCCTCGATACACCAGTCGTCGAAGCACCACAGACAGAGCAGCCCCAGAATGAAGACGTCACCGAAGAAGCGCGTTTCGGTGCTTTCACGGTAGGCGTACTGCCAGATACTCAGGGTGGCTCGGACGAAACAGGGCAGGCCCATGTAGCGATGCACCCGATGGACGAGGTGCTCAAACATCAGCTGGCAGCGGGTGTGGATCTGGTGATACCAGTAGGTGACCTGACAGACAAAGGCTCTGCGGTTGAATGGGAAGAGTGGACCAGCGTTGCGCGTCCATACAAAGAGCAGGGCATGGAATTTCTGCCAGTAATGGGTAACCACGAACTCAATTACTCGTACACCACCGGCTGGATTAACGCCATGCGTGAATTCACTCCGGAAGATGCGGTGCACATGCCGGGCTACGAATGGGTGAACTACTACGTTATCCGCGAAAACGTTCTGATCATCGGTCTCGCTTATTACAACCTGCCGCTGGCGATTAAGTGGATCGAAAATGTGGTCGAAGAAAACCGGGAAAAGTCGATCACATTGTTGTCGCCAGTCACGATGGCCTGATCGGTGCGAAATACGGTCTGACGCGTGAACAGATTGTCGAAGGCACGAAAGATGACGACTGGGTATACAGTGTCGCTGACGAAATTCGCGCGTTCTTCTCTGAACACGATGTGATCTACGTTCAGGGTCATGAGCACCAGTACCAGCGCTCACTGATTGCACGTGATACTGCCAGCCACAGCCACTGAATCCTGGGACATCTCTGACGCTGTGTCTGACCCTTACGCCGTTGCCTTTACCGCATCAGCAGGTGTGTCGGGTGGCAGTGTGATTCTGGCGCAACACAATGGCGAAGACTGGCAGCCTCTGGCTGATGCCAGTTGCATCATCGATGGTATGTGGCTGGAAAGCTATGTCGACACGCCGCCAGCGCGTGACGGTGCCTGTGCTGAACAGCCGCTGCTCGGTTATGACAGCGACGACAACATCTGGTGGACGGTATTGAACGAAGACGCCGAGCTGGCTCTGATCAGCCGTTAATAGCCGGTATACGTTGCTAAAGAGAGAGCCCTGGTACGCCGGGGCTTTTTTATTTTCGTTAGAGGTTATTGCCCCAGATGCTCGGTCAGATACGTCAGTAATACCCGTACTTTCGGTGACAGCTGGCGACCCGGCGGATATAACGCCGAGATGCTTTCTTTCTCTGGGCGGAAAGGGGTCAGTACCTCAACCAGCTCACCTCGTTTTAATGCGTCACCCACGTAATGGTTCGGTAGCTGCACAATGCCTAAGCCGCGTCTTGCAGCATCGCACAGGGCTTCGCCACTGTTGCATCTCAGGCGTCCATTCACCCGCAGAATGCGCTCTCCCTGTTCATCGCGGAACCTCCAATAGTCCAGTGTGCCGACAAGGCAGTTATGATTGCGAAGCGCGTCGAGGGTCTCAGGAATGCCAGCATCATCCAGATACGCCTGCGACGCACAGGTAAACAACTGACGACTGCCCAGCCGTCGCGCGACCAGATCCGGTGTATCAATTTTGCCAAGACGGATCGCAATATCGTAGTCGTCGGCGATCAGGTCCATCTTCTGGTTGGTCAGCTCACAGTGCAGGCGGATATCCGGATACTGCTCCAGAAAAGCATTCAACACTGGCGCCAGCTGGCGCTCGCCGTAGGTCACTGGCGCTGTCATACGGATTAACCCCTGAGGTACACTCTGAAGCTGCTGCACCGCATGCTCCGCGCCCTGCAAAGCTTCTATTAACGGGCGACAGGATTGATAGTAGAGCTGTCCGGCTTCGGTCAGGTGCACACGTCTTGTCGTTCGGTACAGCAGCTTGATGCCCAATCGCTCTTCCAGCATGCGGACCTGACGGCTCACCTGTGCGGTTGAGATCGAAAGCTCAGCCCCGGCCTTGGTGAAGTTCTGCGATTCAGCGACCGCGACAAATTCGTTCACGCCTTGCCAAAGATTCATTGTTACCAATATGTAATAGTGATTTTATAAAAAGCTAGATTATCTCTATCTTGGTAACGAACTACAATGGCCTCCTAATTAAAATTCAGATTTAAACAACAGTGAGGAGATCACTCATGTCCGAGACTATTACCTGCCGTGCTGCCATCGCGTGGAAAGCCGGCGAGCCGCTGTCTATTGAAGAAGTTCAGGTTGCACCGCCCAAAGCAGGTGAAGTCCGTGTGAAGATCGTCGCGACTGGCGTTTGCCACACCGATGCGTTTACTCTGTCTGGTGATGACCCTGAAGGTATTTTCCCTGCGATTCTGGGCCACGAAGGCGGTGGTATCGTTGAGTCCGTCGGCGAAGGCGTGACCAGTGTGAAAGTAGGCGATCACGTGATTCCGCTGTACACCGCCGAATGCCGCGAGTGCAAATTCTGTAAATCCGGTAAAACCAATCTTTGTCAGGCGGTACGCGAAACTCAGGGCAAAGGTCTGATGCCAGATGGTACCAGCCGCTTCAGCCAGAACGGCAAGCCGATCTTCCATTACATGGGGTGCTCGACTTTCTCTGAATACACGGTACTGCCGGAAATCTCACTGGCCAAAGTAAATCCGGAAGCTCCTCTGGAAGAAGTCTGCCTGCTTGGCTGTGGTGTCACGACCGGTATGGGCGCCGTGATGAATACTGCCAAAGTAGAAGAGGGTGCGACTGTCGCTATTTTCGGTCTGGGTGGTATTGGTCTGTCGGCTGTTATCGGTGCGACCATGGCAAAAGCATCACGCATCATTGCCATCGATATTAATGAAAGCAAATTCGACCTGGCGAAACAGTTGGGCGCAACCGATTGTATTAACCCGAAAGACTACGACAAACCGATTCAGGAAGTCATTGTTGAACTGACCGATGGTGGCGTCGACTACTCGTTTGAATGTATTGGTAATGTCGACGTTATGCGCTCTGCGCTTGAGTGCTGCCACAAAGGTTGGGGAGAGTCGGTCATTATTGGTGTTGCCGGTGCCGGTCAGGAAATTTCTACCCGTCCGTTCCAGCTGGTGACCGGGCGCGTCTGGAAAGGCTCCGCTTTTGGTGGTGTAAAAGGTCGTTCAGAACTGCCGGATTACGTCGAACGCTATCTCGCTGGCGAATTTAAGTTGAGTGATTTTATTACGCATACCATGCCACTGGATGACGTTAATGAAGCCTTCCACCTGATGCACGAAGGCAAGAGTATCCGTACCGTAATTCACTACTGAACCCAGGGTATTAAGTCATGGAAAAGGTCAGCGAAAACCGTTGTTTTGACGGTCGTCAGCTGCAGTTTACGCACCGTTCTGCGGTGCTTAACTGTGAGATGCGCTTCGGTATTTATCTGCCACCGCAGGCTGAAGTCAGAAATGTACCTGTGCTCTACTGGTTATCTGGCCTCACCTGTACCGATGAGAACTTCACTCACAAAGCCGGTGCACAGCGCGTGGCGGCCGAATTAGGTATGGCGATTGTGATGCCGGATACATCACCTCGCGGTGAAGGCGTACCCGACGACCCTGACGGCGCTTACGATTTTGGACTGGGCGCAGGTTTCTACGTGAATGCGACCGAAACGCCATGGTCTGAGCATTACAAAATGTACGATTATGTCGTTAAAGAATTACCTGAACTGATTGAAGCCGAATTTCCGGTGACGGATAAACGCGCTATCAGCGGTCATTCGATGGGTGGTCATGGTGCGATTACATTGGCTCTGAATAATCCGGATCGCTATACCAGTATCTCTGCCTTCAGCCCGATCTGTAATCCAATGGATTGCCCTTGGGGCGAAAAAGCGCTGGGTAACTACCTTGGCGCTGACAAGGCTGCCTGGGCGAAGCACGACGCCAGTTATCTGGTTCGTCATGCTGATAAGCAATTACCTTTGCTGGTGGATCAGGGGCTTGCGGATAACTTCCTCGTCGAGCAGTTGAAGCCTGAAGCGCTGGAAGCAGCCGCTGCAGAATCTGGCTACGCACTGAAACTCCGTCGTCATGACGGGTATGACCACAGCTACTTTTTCATCTCCAGTTTTATAGAAGAGCATCTCCGCTTTCATGCGAAATACCTCGGTTGAGAATTTCGTATGAACCTTCTCTGAGTGTTTTCTCAGAGCTTCTCTTGCCCGGCATTGCCGGGCTTTTTTTTGTACTTTGCACAAAGACATCGATGATCTGGTAGAAGAGCTGGAAACTATCGACATGAGTAGCCCACAGTGGCTGAAAAATACGACAACGATATGGAGCGTCGTCGCAGCGCCTGATATCAGGTACTGAGCGCCTTAATTGAGCTAGCTATCTGAACCAGCTACCTGAGTAACTTACCGATTACCGACAGAGCCTTCTGTCGGTGGTCATTCCAGGGGTGTGCGAAACTCAGGCGAAGGTGGTTACTGAATTTATTCTTTGTTGAAAAAAGTGCCCCGGGTGCGATAAAGACGCCCTCGCTTTTCAGTTCTGAAAACAAAGCCGAAGTATCCCGATCCGGCTCAAGTTCGATCCATAAAGTTAAACCTCCCTCCGGGACCTCAACATTCGTAACTGCAGTCCAGCCACGGACATGGTTTAAGAGTTGTTCGCTTTGTTGTCGTAACCATTTTTGTTGTCGTTTCAGATGCGAATCGTAGTCCCCATTGGAGATAAACTCCGCAAGCCCGTTCTGTACGCTTAAAGGGCTGGCTAATTGAGTAACCAGTTTTAATTGCAGTAAGGCCTGTTGCCAGCGGCCACCACTGATCCAGCCGATGCGCAGGTCTCGGGATAAAGACTTTGAGAATGAGCTACATAGAATGACACGCCCAGTCTGATCCAGTTTCTTAAGTGGATCAGGCGTATACGAAAGCGCCGTATCGGCATAGATATCATCTTCAATCACCGCAAAGTTCTGCTGTTCTGCTAGCTGCAATAGTTGCTTGCGCGCCGGATCAGGCATGACTGCCCCCGCGGGTGTCGAAAAGCAGGGAGAAACGATGCAGGCTTTGATTGGCCACTTCTTTGATGCCTGCTGCAAAGCGTCGACCGACATCCCCGTCAGTGGTGAGGAAGGTATTTCTACTACCTTCAGCTGCAGTTGTTCTAACAACTGCAGAGCGCCATAAAATCCGGGGGATTCTACTGCAACGACATCACCGGCTTTGCAGGTGGCCATTAGTGCAAGAAACAATGCATTCTGGCATCCGGCAGTAATCATCAGATCGTCAGAGCTAAGCTGACAGCCCCTGCGTTGTAGCCTGATTGAGAGTTGTTCACGCAGCACGAGTGCCCCGGCAGGATCATCATAATAAAGATGGCTCTGGCCACGCTGGCGGCGCATTACCCGGTTAATAGAACGATTGAGTATTTCCAGCCCCTGAGTGTTCTCTCCGCCGGCGCCGGGCACTAAATCAAAAGCCGCACCATGCTGCATTAAGTCCATCAGTAGCGGACTGACCCGGGCGGCGACCGGCGCAGTGGGGCGCGTAATCGCGGGAGCCTGAGCTTCCCGGGGCAGTACGTAATAACCAGAGCGGGGTTTCGCCAGAATCAGTCCGCGGGCTTCCAGGCGGCTCAGCGCGTGAAGAACTGTCCCTTTGGCAAGATTATGTTTCTCGCATAACACTCGTACAGAAGGCAGCCTGTCGCCGGCATTCAATCTGCCTTCGACTACCTGCTCAGCCAGTAAGTCTTCGAGAATCTGATATTGATGAATCTTCATAAGGTTAACTGTACCACTTAAATTTTATAAAAGTGTGCCTTATGTGGTACAGATGGGGCGCGTACCCTCACCTCAGCATAGAGAGAAAGCTGTAATCTGAGGAGGTAACAGGTATGCAAAGAATTCCAGCACTGGATATTACTCCCGCTCAGTCCGGAGAGAAGATACACGTACGGTTATTCTCCGGTCGTTTTCAGACTCTGCGTCGCCTGATCAGTTGGCCACTGCTGCTCGCATACTTTGGCCTTGCCTGGATCAACATCAACGGCCAGCAGGCGTTACTGTTTTCGATTGAAGACCGCAGGCTATATTTCTTTGGCACCCAATGGGGCTGGCATGACTTCCCGGTACTTGCGGGTCTACTTATTATCGCCGCTATTGCGTTATTTGCGGCATCGGCTGTGGTGGGCAGAATCTGGTGTGGCACCGCGTGCCCGCAAAGTGTCTGGACCTGGCTCTTTCTTCGCATCGAAGAAGTGACCGAAGGCCCAGCCTGGACGCGTAAGCGCATGGATGAAAAAGGCCTCACCACAGAGCAGCGCCTGCGCAGGGTCAGTAAGCATACACTTTGGTTACTGCTGGCCGCCGCGACCGCCATCACCTTCACCGGCTACTTTGTACCTATTCGTGAATTAGTGCCTGAAACCCTACTGGGTGAAGCGAGCCTCACAACAGGCATCTGGCTCACCACCATGATAGCACTCACTTACCTGAACGCGGGGCTGGTGCGTGAAAAAATATGCCTGCACGCCTGCCCGTACTCGCGCTTTCAGAGCGTTATGTTCGATGACAATACCCGGACAGTTACCTACGACAAAACACGAAGCAGCGACTGTATTGATTGCAGCCTCTGCGTACAGGTATGCCCAACCGGTATCGACATCCGCGATGGCCTGCAGGCTGCCTGTATCGACTGCGGTGCCTGTATTGACGCCTGCGATAGCGTCATGGATAAAATTAAAAAGCCGCGAGGACTAATTACCTACAACTCGGTAGAGAAGATCCGCACTGGCAACAGCCCTATCCTGCGAACACGCACTCTGGCTTACGGCGTAGTGATTAGTGTGGCTGTGGTTATTCTGGGTAGCTTTATAGCCCAGCGGGATAGCATCGTTGTTGATATCCAACGCGACCGCCAACAGCTTTACTACCAGACTGTGAACGACCAGACCTGCAACAGCTACCAGCTCGAAGTTGAATACTTTGCACCGGGCAGCCACCGTGTCGCTGTCGCGATACAAGGCCTGAAACAGGCCCAACTTTCGGGGCCTGAAACACTGCTCGTGCCAGAAAATGGTGTCGCAACGCAGCAATATCAGGTGTGTGTGGACACAGCAGCGCTGAGTCGCGGTGCGTATCGCAGTGATATTGAGTTTGTAATTACGGCAGACGATGAAAAGGTGGTGCGAGGAACGACGTTTATTGTGGGGCGATAGCCTGATTGCGCCATCATTTAGGGGACGTCCTATTCCCTGTCGCAGAATGCCAGTTTTCAATTGCTGTTAAGTCTCAGTTCTAACAAACTGGATTCACGAAAAGCGTTACGCAGGGAGAAAGTGATGTGTAAGAAACTAGATGGATTCGGAAATGCAAGGCTGCCTACCGGATATGGAACAGTATCCTGCAAGGTCACCTTAAATGGCCATGAATTGGGCGTATGCTGGAGTAAACAGACAACCTATTGCGACGGTACCGAGCATGCGGAAGATGCTGTATGTGATCACATGCAAAGTATTTTGTTCGGCTTAGATGGTTTCCAGATGCCAGAAGGGGTAGTTGCGGATATCCGGCATGTTAGAACTCATGGAAACAATGAGTTAGAGATAACTGAATTGACCGCATCTCCATGTTCATCTTCCACGAACCCCAAGACTTCTTCTAAGCCAGATACTGTAGGGTGCACAGAACGACTGATCGAGTTGAAAAACATGTGGGAGAATGATGGCTATCAGCTGACTATCTCAATTGAAGCAGATCATTTATATCAGCCCCGTATTAGGGGCGCTAAGGCTGCTTCCGTTGAAGCCGCCAAGGCTCTTATTGCTGCTGGAATCAGCATCAAAGTCGGTTAATTTTCAGCGTGCTGTAATGATCCAGAAGTGACCGTATCAAGTTGAGGTTGATGCATGTTATACATAACGTCAATCGTCAGGTAGAGTGTTTCGAGTGAGGTAGTAAGGAGTATCACTCGTAATGGATGACCAAACGGCGAAGTTCTATGCTCATAACGTCAGCGATGTAATTAGTCGCTACGACGCCATCGATAGCCCGATATCGAAATATTTTTCACTGGCCTTTCCAAAGCCGGCTTCGCAGATTCTGGACGTTGGTTGTGGTTCTGGACGTGACCTCCGTGCGCTGCTTGGTGCTGGGTATAACGCATTTGGAATCGAGCCTGTGGAAGAACTCAGGCGGGCTGCAATTCAACGTCATCCATCTCTTTCCAGCTGCCTTTGGTCTGGTGTACTTCCTGGGTTTTCAGTAGACAAGAAGTTCGATGGCGTAGTGTGCAGTGCTGTCCTTATGCATATTCCTCAAGGGCAGCAGCTAGAGGCATTTCTCGATATCAGAAATCTCCTGAAAGTAGGAGGTCGCTTACTACTCTCGATTCCCGCCTCCAGAGACGATCTCGATGAAGACTTCCGTGACCCTGATGGACGCCTCTTTGTCCCAACTGACCCAGAACGAATTCGCTTAATTGCTGAACAGATTGGTTTCACATTTATCAGTCATACTCAAGATACCGACAGTCTCGGTCGCCCTGGATATGCGTGGAATACTCTGATTTTTGAGAAGTCCAGTGAGGCAAACCGGCCGCTGGATCGTATCGAATCAGTGTTGAGAAACGACAGAAAAGTCGCCACCTACAAGCTCGCACTGCTACGGGCTTTCTGTGATATCGCAGAGCGTGACGAGAACGCAGTGACATGGTTTCCGGATAGTTATGTCGGGATGCCGATTGAAGCCTTGGCAGAGTGTTGGCTAGCTTATTACTGGCCATTGGTCACCGCGCCAGTGCATATTCCGCAGAGCACTACAGATCATTCAGGTTCAGCGAGAGCGATTACTTTCCGCAGCGAGCTGGGTGAATTAAGTCGTTTATGTCAGGAATATTTTGATCCAGATCCTGATATCGCATACACCTTATTTATGCTGGCATGGAAGAAGGGAGCTCTGTCTAACGGTATTGCCCGTCAATTGCGGCTTACCTTTTCTGCTATCAGAACCGCTCTGAGAGATGGTCCGGTTAAACATGCTGCTCAAGGAGGAATGTTCCGATATCAGTCCGGGCAGGTAATGCTGCAGGTGGATCTATGGCGGGAATTTTGTCTTTCCAGTCATTGGATCAGAGACTCTCTGATTCTACGTTGGTCAGAGCTTTGTGAAAAATTCTCAGCGACTAAAGATCCAACGATTCAGCGCGGTGTGACTTTACCTTATCTGCTGAAAGAAGGCTTACCTGAGCGCGAGCAGGGTATCGCCCGGCGTATGTATGAAGAGCGTGAAAACCTATCCTGTGTCTGGAGTGATAAGAAAATCACTCTGGCAACCATGGACGTAGATCATGCGTTGCCGTTCTCTCTCTGGCGTAATAACGATTTGTGGAACCTCCTGCCAGCAGCACGAAAGGTAAACAACGAGAAACGGGATAAAATTCCGACACCTGAGCTTTTGCGCAGTCGAAAAGAGGTTATCGTCGATCTTTGGCAATTTGCTAATGAGGTTGAGCCAAAAGTCTTTCAGTTTGAGGTAGAGAGGACTTTAGGTAAGTTCCATAAGTCGCGTTGGGAGCAAGAGCTTTTTCAGTATATGTCTGAGCGAGCAGCGGTGGCGATTTATCGGCGTGGCGAGACTGCGTGGAATTATGGTGGTTAACCCGTCACGTTACCGGTTTTAGGGTGCGCACTGCGCACCAATCGTATTAGGTTAGTCCTGCTCTTCGGTTTGTTTCGATTTCTCAGCGGCTTCTCTTTTGAAGTCCAGGTATGAACCAGTATCGGCCTCTCGTTTCCAGACCAGAGGCTCCATGGCTGCGGTTTGATGTGTATCTTTCGAAACTGATGCAGCAGCGGCTTTCTCTTTCTTGACCCACTCTGGAAAGTCGATCTGTACGGTTTGCATGATTGAGGTGCAGTAGTCTTTTATTGTTCCGAGATGATCTCGAACTTCTGTGTTATTCGTGACGCCAAACGTGAACTGTAGATAGTGGTTTTCTGTGATCGGTGTTATCCACACATAGTCTTGGGAGTCAGCAGTCGCACAGTATTCGATGTCATTTACATAGAACAGGTAGTCAGTATCGTTTATAGAAACTTGTTGGAACTCTCTCAATGCAGTGACATTTAAGTAGTAAGAGTCATCATCGAATCGCTTTTGATTCTCTGACTTTATGGTTTCTCCGAGATGTTCGGGGATAAAGAAGTTCTGATCTTTGCTTCCTTTTACGATAGCCAGGTTCACGTAAATATGGGACTTTTCTGATTGCCTCAGAACTGCGCCCTTGATATCCCATCTTGTTCTGAAATAACTGTGATATCCGATTGAATCGCCATCGAGCTGATACTGTTCCTGATCAAATATGTTGATGCTATCGGGAAAATTTTCTTGTTCGCCCCATTTGGTCAAAACAGAGTTCAACTCTATCGAAACTTTTATATCCGAGAGATTGAAAGAGCGTTTTGGTGCGCTCTTTAAACTAGGAAAACGGAGATTGCCAAAAATAGGGTAAGACATGCTTTAGGCTCGGTGGCGAAGCTTTTGGATAGCGTGGTCAATCATATCACCACCATTCTCGATTACTTTTGAATTGGCTCCGAAGTTAGACATAACCAATGCGGCCCATCCGGTTGCAAACGATACAGCTTGAACAGATAGCGCTGCTTCCGGTATCAGGTAAGGGCTAGCCCCTACGGCTGCCATCATTGTACGTTTGAAACCAGTGGCAGTAAGTTGGCCAGGTGTCAGGTTGCGTAGGCCGTTTTCTCCTTGCTCTTTCATCTGCCGTGCTGATACATGAATCTCACTGATGGCGTTTCCTGTTCCCCAGGTTTGTGACAGATTTAGCTCGTTCATAAGCGGGCGCTGTGGGGCTAGTTGCATGCCCGCTTTCTTGCGGTAGTGGTCGATGACGGAGAGGTTCATTGTTGGGTTGGCATAGAATACTTTCTGCTTGCCCAGGTTTTCGATCTCTTTCGGCGAAAGTTCTTTTAAGGCAATCTGAAGTGCACGTTTGAAAAGCGCATGGCCTTTCTCGTGGAGTGTCCAATTAAGTTCTTTACCCGCTCTCGCTTCAATGCGGATTATCTGAGCAAGCTTCTTGGCGTTTTCAGATCCACCTTTGGTATTTACGATGGATGCGTCGAACACTTCTCGGAAATCTGATCCGATTCCTGTGCCAATGTCGTTGTAGAAAATGGTGAAGTCACTATTTTCTAAGGTGGCTTTAGTGGTCTCTGGTTTGTAGCCACGTTCGATAAATGCTGGCATCTGTGAGGTTGCACTCAAGATGTCCGCGAACCCACCATTCACTGCGATGTGGTCCGAATGAATTCTGGATGTCTCTTTAGCTTCCCAAACGCCTTTACTGGAACCTTTGAATGCGACTTGATACAAACCAGCTTTGTCTTTTGAGCGGCTTCTTACGACGTCATAATCCTGAATAAACACACATCCATTAGCCATGCTGTAGCTGATATAGCCGCCGTCGATTTCAAGTTTGTGCTCTGTGGGCTTGAATCGGCTGACACTACTGCGGAGCAGTCCGTGGCGGTTATTCAGACTGTTGAGTTGGGATAACAGGTAGCCTGCGTGGTAGTCAGTCTTGGCTTTGTTTTTCAGGCGATTGTAGTTTGAATGTTCGCTCTTTGGCACGAACACTTTCATCCCTTGATCTGGCGGACTGATTTGCTTCCATGGCTGCCCCTGAAAGATGGCTTCGTTGCCTTTGATGCTTACTTCCATATCGCTTTCCTTGATGTTGTCTGGTTATGCCGTGACCTTACCACAGCGCTTGGTGTAGGTTAAGCTTGGCCTGACAGCCATGGTTGGGATTGTGATGCCGGTCAGGGCACCTGAGAGACTCTGTTGTTTCTGACGTTATTTGGCTAATGTTATCGGTTCGCCAGCTTAGCTAGACGACTGGTGTGCACTGCAAACCCCATGGTTTATTCGAGAGGTTTCTTGATGACCAAAGCCGCGTCGGGGATATGATCCCCTCTCACAAGGGAGGCGCGGTAGGGTGCGCAGTGCGCGCATCAAACCAGTAGAAGAATCTCAGATCTCCGCAAAACTCTTCACGGCTTTATGCGCTGCATCCGCCGGAATATCACTATCGCGCAGTAGCCATACGGTCTGCATTCCCGCTTCTTTCGCGGCATCCAGTTCTTCTTCGATATCCGATAAAAACAGCACGTCTGCGGCATTTAAACCGGCGTGTGTTTTCTGCAGTTCAGCAAGAATATTCAGGTACGACTGAGTTTCGCGTTTACCGCCCACAAGAGTATCGAAATGGCCTTTGAATAAAGGCAGCAGGTTGCCGTCCTGCGAGTAGCCAAAAAACAGTTCCTGGGCTTTTACTGAGCCTGAAGAGTACACATACAGTGGCAGGCCGCTGTCGTGCCATTTTTTAAGGTATTCGGTGGCGTCCGGGTACATGTGGGCCTGGTAGTCGCCATTTTCATACCCGGTTTTCCAGATCAGGCCTTGCAGGGCTTTGAGTGGGGTGGCTTTGCGATCTTCGCTGATCCATTGCAGCAGTTTGGCGATGAGTGCGTCTGTATTGTCGGCGCTGATGTTTTCACCGTCTTCTGCTGCGAGTTCTGCCGTTTGTTGCAGGGCGGTCTGAACTTTTTCGTCGTTGAGGTTTTCTGTTACGAACGCGGGCAGGTGGTCTGCCGCGTACGGGAAAAGTACGTCTTTAACGAAGGAAATCGAAGACGTGGTGCCTTCGATATCGGTCAGGATCAGTTTGACGTTCTGCATAGCGGAATCAGTTTTCCAAGCGGTTAAAGCGGTCGGCGATATCGCTGCCGGTGAAGTTCGCGATCCAGCCTTCTGGGTTGTTAAACAGGCGGATGGCGATAAAGTTCGGGTTCGGGCCCATGTCGAACCAATGGGTGGTGTTCGCGGGTACGCTGATAAGGTCGCCTTCGGTGCACAGCACTTCGAAGACTTTTTCGCCGATGTGCAGGGTGAACAGGCCTTCGCCGCCCACGAAGAAACGCACTTCGTCTTCGCTGTGGGTGTGTTCGCTCAGGAACTTCTGCCGGAATTCGTTTTTCTGTGGGTGGTCGGCGCTGAGGCTCACCACGTCGACAGTCTGGTAGCCGTCTTCTTTCATCAGGCGGTCGATGTCTTTCTGGTAGGCCGCGATGACCTCTTCCTGTGGCGCACCCGGCTCAAGTTCTGCGTCGGTTTCCCACTGTTCGTAACGCACACCAGCTTCTGCCAGTTTTGCGGCCATTTTTTCTTTGTTGTCGGTGGTGAACAACAGGTTGGTGACGTCGTGGTCTGTGTATACGCGGAGTACGCTCATAGTGGCCTCACGGTTGGCGTATTTTTAATAATTCGAGTTGGTAACCTAACAAGTGTTCGAGCGCCTCAAGGTGGCGGTAACACTCTGCCAGGTCTTTGCCCCAGGTATAAACCCCGTGGCCGCGGATCAGGTAGGCATGTCCCTGACCGCGTTCCTGCATGTGCGTTTCTACCTGCGCAGACAGGCGGTCGATGTTCTGATCGTTAGGAAATATCGGGAAGGTCACTGTGCCTTCGTGGGTGGTTTCGCCAGCGAAGGCTTTCTGCAGTTCCCAGCCGGTGATGCTCAGGCTGTCGTCTTTCCAGATCTGCGACAGTAACACGACGGTCGGTGAGTGCGTATGCAGCACGGCACCGATGTTGGCATCGCGTCGATACAGTTGCGTGTGCAGGCCGGTTTCTGCCGAAGGCTTAACTTCTGACAGTGGTTTGCCGTCCATGTTCACCGCCAGAATATCGGCCGGAGTCAGCTCGCCTTTGTGTTTGCCAGAGCTGGTGAGGGCGCAGACGTCTTCGTTCAAGCGTACAGAGTAATTGGAGCTGGTGGCGGGCGACCAGTTGTTACCGTAGAGAACGCGGCCGTAGCGGCAGAGTTCTTCGGCGGCTTTCTGGAAGTCTGCTCTATTGAAGGGGGCGTCAGCGATCGAAGTCATAGGTCGGGCTCAGGCGTTTATCATAACGGCGATATTTTCCACCGTTGGATTTTCGACGAACCCTTTTTCGGTCACGATGGCGTCGATCAGTTCCGCTGGGGTGACGTCGAACGATGGGTTTATCGCTTCACAACCTTCGGGTGCAATTGGTTGGCCGTTAAGAGACGTCACTTCTGACATCGGGCGCTGTTCAATCGGGATGGCATTGCCGCTATCGAGTGTCAGGTCAAAGGTGGTGGTCGGTGCGGCAACCATGACTTTCATGCCGTGGTGTTTGGCTAAAACAGCCAGGCTATAGGTACCAATCTTGTTGGCCACGTCGCCGTTGGCGGTGATGCGGTCAGCCCCGACAATCACCCAGTCGGCGCCGTTGGCACGGAATAGCTGTGCGGCTGCGCCATCACACACCAGTTTCACCGGAATGTTATCCTGCATCAGCTCCCACGCGGTTAAGCGTGCGCCTTGCAGCCAGGGGCGGGTTTCACCGGCGTATACCTGGGTGATTTTGCCATCGGCGTAGGCCGAGCGGATGATGCCCAATGCGGTACCGTGGCCGCCAGTCGCCAGAGCGCCTGTGTTGCAGTGGGTATAAATGCGGCTGCCTTCTTTAATCAGCGAAGCGCCAAATTGCCCCATAGCCAGGTTGGCGGCGATGTCTTCTTCGTGAATCTTTTTCGCTTCGGCGACCAGTGCGTGTGGGTCTTCTGTGCCCAGACTGGCCATGCGCTCCAGTGCCCAGAACAGGTTAACGGCGGTTGGGCGGGATTCTGCCAGTACTTTATAAGCTTCGCCAAGATCACGGCCGTTTAAAGCATCCAGTGCGTAACCGTAGGCGGCGGTGATACCGATGGCAGGCGCGCCACGCACGACCATGTCACGGATGGCATCAGCAACATCATTGGCGGTGGTGTATTCATGCACTGTGTGAGTGTGCGGCAGTACGCGCTGATCTAAAAGATGCAGCGATTGGCCGCGCCATGCGATGGCATGAAACGATGATGAATGCGCTGTCATAGGTAACACCAGACTGAGGGGTTAAAGCGCCGCATTTTACACTGGTTGGCGGTGTGTTGTCGTTAAGAAGGCGTCATGGAGAGTCCAGCCGGAAACTGCGAATGGCCTTTGTTGGCATGGATGCCAACAGAGAGCGTACAGGGATGTATTTACAGCGTGCCAATCGGGGTTTTGGGTGGGCTCATAGGTATTTAGCCCGCTATACGACGCTCCACACTCGCAGCAAGTACGTCCCTGTATGCTCAGCTCCCACATCCTTGTGGGAGATGGTGTGTCGCTGCCGCATACCGGGCTCAACCACCACCGCGGATGTAACAACAGCGCCAAACTTTGTGTTTGCAGCCTTTGCCAGCAGGGATGCTGGCAGAGAGTTTACAGGGATGTATTTACAACGTGCTGCACACACAAGGTTTGACGATGTTTCTCGTTACAGAAGCTTCTGCATGCGATGGAAGGCGTTGATCAGGCCATTGGTTGAGCCGTCAAAGCCGTCCGGTGCGCTCTGTGATTCCAGAGCATCGAGGACTTTGTTACCGAGTTTCTTACCCAGCTCTACACCCCATTGGTCGAACGAGTTCACGTCCCAGAGCATGCCCTGTGCGGCAACTTTATGCTCGTAAAGCGCAATCAGTGCACCAACCACCTGAGGCGTCGATTTCGGGAAGTACAGCGTGTTGGACGGGCGATTACCCGGAATCGCTTTATGTGGCGCAAGCACCATGGCTTCGGCTTTGCTCATGCCTGAAGCAACCAACTCTTCTATGGCTTCGTCTTCTGATTTACCCTGCAGCAGCGCCTGGCTCTGTGACAGGCAGTTAGATACCAGCATCGCATGGAAGTTATCAATCGGGTTGTGGCTGTTCATCGGCATGATGAAGTCACACGGTGAGAAGTGCGTGCCCTGGTGCAATAGCTGGTGGAAGGCGTGCTGACCATTGGTCCCTACGCCGCCCCAGATAACCGGGCCGGTGTTGTAATTCACTTTGCTACCATCAATGGTCACGCTTTTGCCGTTACTTTCCATATCAAGCTGCTGCAGGTGCGCAGGCAGTGAGCGCAGGTAGTGATCGTACGGCAGGATGGCGTGTGAGTTCACACCAAAGAAGTTAACGTACCAGATACCCAGCAAGGCCATGATGACGGGCATGTTGTGTTCGAGTGGTGCCGTGCGGAAATGCTCATCCATCAGGTAAGCACCGCGCAGCAGGTCGCGGAAGTTATCAATCCCGATGGCCAGTGCCAGCGGCAGACCGATAGCCGACCAGAGCGAATAACGACCGCCTACCCAGTCCCACATCGGGAAGATGTTCTCTTCAGAAATACCAAACGCAGTGGCTTTTTCGACGTTGGAAGACACCGCGGTGAAGTGCTTGCACAAATCGCCTTCGGTACCGCCATTATCAAGGAACCACTGGCGGCAGGCATTGGCGTTCTTCAGGGTTTCCTGAGTACCAAAGGACTTGGACTGGATAATAAAGAGGGTGGTCGCCGGATCGAGTCGCTTCAGAATCTCAGTAATGTGCGAGCCGTCGATGTTGGCAAGGTAGTGAATGTTCAGGCGGCTGTCCCAGTACGGCTTGAGCGCGCTGGAGGCCAGTTTCGGGCCAAGGAACGAACCACCGATACCGATGGATACCACGTCAGTAAAAGGCTTGTTGGTGTAGCCGCGCCATTGGTTACGACGGATCTTCCAGCAGAACTCTTCCATGCGATGAACCGTCTCGCGGATCTCGGGCATGATGTTTTCGCCGTCGACCATGATGTCGCGGTCGCCGAAGTTACGCAGAGCGGTGTGCAGTGCAGGGCGGTTTTCGCTGCGGTTAATGGTTTCGCCATTGAACATGGCACCGATTTTCGCTGGCAGGTCCTGCTCACGGGCAAGGCTCAGCAGCAGAGACATGGTGTCTTCGGTGATGCGGTTTTTGGAGTAGTCGAGGGTCAGGCCTGCAGCTTCAAGCTGGAAGGTGTCAAAGCGGTTGGGGTCTTCGTTGAACCAGTCACGCATGTGGTGATCACTGATGCGGTTGTAGTGTTCCTGAAGGTCTTTCCACGCTGCTGACTGCGTCAGGCTTCCTGTGTATCCCATTGGTTTTCCTGCACTTTTTCCGTAACTATTGAATTGAGTATACGGTGTGGGTAATCAACGGGCAAAAAAAGACCGCCCGTGGGCGGCCTTTGTGGTCAGTTTGGCAGTGATCGTATGATCAGGCCACCTGAACCGGAATGTCGAAGCTGGTGTGGCTGACAGTGTTGTCTTCGTTCATGTACACCATCTTTGGCTTAAAGTTCGCCAGTTCTTCTTCGCTGTAGTTGCCATAAGCGCAGATGATGATGCGGTCGCCAACACTGGCGTGATGCGCTGCCGCACCGTTTACAGAGATAATGCCTGAGTCGTCTTCGCCACGAATGATATAGGTGGTGAAGCGTTGGCCATTATCAATGTTGTAGATCTGGATTTGTTCAAACTCACGCATGCCCGTTAGTTCGAGCAGCTTGCCGTCAATGGCACAAGAGCCTTCATAATTCAGCACAGAGTGAGTCACACGTGCCTGGTGAAGCTTGGCTTTCAGCATGATGGTTTGCATGGGTAAACCCTTCAAGTTCTCTGTTCGGACAATTCAAAACCGCGTAAATTTGCGGGCGTCTGAACTGTTCATTTTCTGGCCTATAGGCGTAAGGCGCGGAAGTATGCCTTAAACAATCCCGCGATTCAACGTTACGACCAGATTATCAATAAGGCGCGCATTGCCTAGAAATGCGGCGCCCAGAATGACCACCTCGGCAACCCCTGATGCCGCTGGGCTCAGGTCTGTGGCGGATCTTACTTCAACATAGTCTGGGCGGAATCCGCGCTCTTCAAGGCGAAGACTAGCCGCGCTCAGGCTATTGTCCAGCGACTCACCGGCGTTCAGTGCGTCGGCAACTTCGTTCAGTGTCTTGTAGAGTCCGGTGGCAAGCTGGCGCTCTTCGTCCGTCAGGTAGCCGTTGCGTGAACTCAGGGCCAGTCCGTCTTCCGCGCGGGCAGTCGGGACGGTGACTACCTCTACTGGAATACACAGGTCGTTGACCATTTTCTTGATCACAGCGACCTGCTGGAAGTCTTTTTCGCCAAAAAAGGCGGCATCGGGCAGTACCTGGTTAAACAGCTTGGTGACTACCGTAGAAACGCCATCGAAGTGCCCTGGGCGGCTGCCACCGCACAGACCTTCAGAGACCACGGGCACATGGACAATGCTTTGCTCGTCCTGACCGTTCGGATACATCTCGTCGACGTCCGGTGCGAACAGTAGGTCACAGTCGGCCGCAGCGAGCTTTTCCTGATCCTGTGGCAGGGTGCGTGGATAGCGTTGCAGGTCGGTTTTGTCGTTGAACTGCAGAGGATTCACGAAGATGCTGCTGACAACGTAATCGGTCTCAGCGTTGGCGCGATCAACCAGGCTGATGTGGCCCGCGTGAAGGTTCCCCATCGTCGGTACGAAACCAATACGTTTTCCGCTCATACGAGCGTTGCGGACGTGCTCCCGCAGTTCGGCAATGGTATGAACAGTGATCATGCATCGAATCCGTGTTCTGGGGCCGGGAAGCTGCCATCGCGGACTTCGTCAGCGTAGGCTTTGATTGCTTCTGGCACGGTGCGGCCACCGGTCATGTAGTTTTTCACAAACTTCGGGATGTGCTGAGTATTGAGGCCCAGCATGTCGTAGCAGACCAGCACCTGAGCATCAGTGTCTGAACCCGCACCAATGCCGACGACAGGTACGTTTACCGCTTCTGTAATGCGCTTCGCCAGAGGGCTGGGAACACACTCAAGCAGGATAATATCGGCCCCGGCTTCAGCCAGAGCAATGGAGTGCGCGACCATGGCGTCGGCTTTCTCTTCTTCACGACCCTGAACACGATAACCGCCCATTTTGTTAACTGCCTGCGGCGTAAGGCCGAGGTGAGCGCATACTGGCACGCCCTGACGAGCCAGGCTTTCTACAAGTGGCACCAGCCACTCATCGCCTTCGACTTTAACCATGTGAGCACCGGCCTGCATGACAGCACGAGCGCTGTCTACGCCTGTTGCGATATCACCGTAGGTCATAAATGGCAGGTCGGTCATGATAAGTGCCTGGCGTTCAGCGCGGGCGTTACCACGTGCTACAGCAGCCGTGTGATAGACCATTTCTTCCAGTGTGACTGGAATCGTACTGGTCTGGCCCTGAATTACGTTACCGAGTGAATCACCAACCAGCAGAGCCTCAACACCTGCGTCGGCGGCCAATTGGGCGAAGGTGGCATCGTACGCGGTCAGTACAGAAAACTTCTGACCCTTGTCTTTCATGCTTTGTAACGTGCGGATGCTGATAGCGCTCATGCTGTTTATTCTCCGGTAATCCCGATACGCGGGTAATGGGCGTATGGTGCGGATTGTGGGTTATAAGTCAATAACGGGCGATTGCAGCTTGTGCAGATCGCCGTCAAATTCGGGCTGGATCTGACTGAGCCGTTGCCCGTCAGGTAGGGTGAGATCTGGCGCAATCTCCAGTAATGGGGTCACCACGAAAGAGCGGTTCGCCATTTCGTGGTGAGGAAGATTCAGGCGCTCTGAATTCAGTGTTTCATTGCCGTAAAGAAGGATATCGAGGTCGATGCAGCGTTCGCCCCAGTGGCGGTGTTTTATCCGGCCCTGGGTCTTTTCAATCGCCTGCAGGGCATCGAGGAGATCCAGAGGCGCCAGAGTTGTCTCAAGTTCGGCGACGGCATTCACATAGTCGGGCTGATCTTCAGGGCCAAGCGGCGCGCTGCCATAAAGAGAAGAGCAGCGGATGAGCTGAGTCTCTGGCAGAGCTTTCAGTGTTCGCAGGGCGATATGAATCTGCTCGATGGGCCCGTCTATGTTGGCCCCAAGCCCGATATAAACCGTGGTCATTGGGGTCAGCTACGGTTGTTATTGCCGTTGCGACGACGACGCGGGCGACGGCGGCGTTGCCCATCATTGCGCTCGCCTGCACCATCGCTGCGTCTGTCGTGTGAACGACTCGCCGCTGGTGGATGGTCTTTCTGGATTTCGGTCCAGAAATCACACAGCTCCTGCAGATCTTCGCCGGACTGCTGACGTAGCAGCAGGAAGTCGTAAGCGGCACGGAAGCGCGGATGCTGAGTCAGCTCGGCAGCTTTACGGCTGCGCGTTTTCGGCAGGCGTAGCTGCATTTCCCAGATTTCACGCATCGGAATCGAGAAACGCTTCGGAATCGCGGTCGCTTTCACCTGTTCCTGGAGTACCTTGTCGGCGGCTTTCTGTAGTGCCGGATGCGGCGCCATGCCATCGTCTTCGTACTTCTGACGCACTTTATTCAGTTGCGGCCAGAGCAGTGCAGCCAGGAAGAAATACGGTGTTACCGACTTACCCGACTGAATACGGGCATCGGTGTTACGCATGGTGTTCTCGATCAGAGACACGGCGTAATCGTCTTCCTGCATGCGTTGTTCCGCAGACGGGAACAGAGGTTCGAACAGGTGATAGTCACGAAGCATGCGCACAGTATCCAGTGCGTTGCCTGCCAGAATAAGTTTCAGAGACTCTTCGAACAGACGAGCTGCAGGGACCTGAGTCATCAGTGGTGCCATGTCGCGAATCGGCGCGGCCGTTTTCGCTTCGATGTCGAAGCCAAGTTTTACCGCAAAGCGGATGGCACGGAGCATGCGCACCGGGTCTTCCCGATAACGTGTTGCCGGGTCACCGATGAGGCGGATCTGCTTGGCTTTGAGGTCATCCCAACCGCCAGCGTAAGAATGCACACTGAAGTCATCGATGTTGTAGTAGAGGGCATTAATAGTGAAGTCGCGGCGCATCGCGTCTTCATCTTTGTTGCCGTAGACGTTATCGCGCAGGATCATGCCCTGATCGCCCTGGCGGGATACTTTATCCGAATGCTCTTCAGAGGGTGGCGCGCGGAATGTCGCGACTTCAATGACCTCGCGGCCAAACACCACATGAACCAACTTAAACCGACGACCAATCAGACGAGAGTTGCGGAACAGCGCATTAACCTGCTCTGGCGTCGCATCCGTCGACACATCGAAATCTTTAGGAGACAAACCCAGAAGGTTATCGCGGACACCACCACCCACCAGATAGGCACCGTAACCAGCTTTACGCAGTCGATAGAGCACCTTGAGCGCAGGCTCACTGATGTTTGTGCGGGAGATAGAATGCTCGTCGCGCGGAATCACACGTAGCTGTACATCGTCAGCATCGGCTTTCTGGCTGAACAGTTTTTTGACTCGGTTGATCAGGGTCACGATAGAAGTGGTTCTCTGGTTAATCTGCGAGCGAGTTTACAGCTAAGCCGGAGCGGACACAAAGTAAACAGGCGAAGCTGGCCCACAGGGGTAGGTAGCAGACAAAGAAAAAGCCGCACTGATTGGGGCCAGTGCGGCTTTCTGAGTCGGGTGGTGCCGGATGTTGTTATTGTTATGCCCAGCAACCATGTCGACAGATGTTTTGAATGGGCATCCCCTGCCTCATTTTTTATTGTTGTTGTCGGCGCTCAATGCGCATTCAAAACATTTGTCACCCAGGCCTTTGTTATTTTTATTGTTGGCCCTTCTTCACTACCTGATCTCGTCTGAAGCGCTTTGTTATTTTTATTAGTGCGCTTCGTTTCGAGATCTTGGTGAGGCGTCGCATTTGTTATTTTTATAGTTTGCGTTGCTCTCTGATGAATATAAAGCGAATGGTGTGCCAACTTTTAAAAACCTATATATATCAATAGCTTATGTTTCATTGCCCCGGTTTTTGAGTTGTGCTGTGGGCCGAAGTGTTACGAAAGATTACGTATTGTGTAACCCACAGGTAACAAACTTCAGGAAACGTAACACTGAGTAAATGTTCAATCAGCCTTACGCCGGATGCCACTGAAGAGTAAACCGTCGAGAGGTTATGAAGAGGTCGAATCGGGTAGGGCGAATTTCAGGCAATAAAAAAGCCGCAGGTGCGGCTTCTTGGATTCTTTCTGCAGTCTTGTTTGGACGCCTCTGTTATTTTTATTGTTAGCGGCCCAACTGTCTTATTTTTCTCTGATCTTCCGTACTTCTTATTGTTTGTGAAGGGGTCCTTCACTGGGCTTGCTGATTATTTTTATTGTTTGCGTTTCAGCGGCAAGCCCGGCAGTCCGACTTTGTTATTTTTATTTGTGTCGTCCTGCTGTACGTAAAATAATGCCAAGACCGTGCCAACTTTTAAAAGTCTTTGTATTTCAATGGCTTATGATTTTTTGATGTGTCAGTGAGGCGTATTTTTACAGAAAGTGTTACGTAACATTACGCTGACACATGTCTATTGGTAACAGTTGGGTGGGCGGGGTAACACTTTAGTCGAAGTGCTCTGCTCGAGGTAACAAAGACGTTACCGATTGAGGAAGGCTGCAGAGCCTGGTGCTGATGCCTGACGAACAGGCAATAAAAAAGCCGCTTATGCGGCTCTTCAGGGGCGTTATTCTTATTATTCTGTGCTGCCACAGGTGTCATCGTCGTTTTGAATAGGCAGAGCTTCTGTTTTTATTCTTGTTCTGTCTCTGCTCATTCGAAACCAACAATGGTGGCCATTGTCGTTCTTGTTATGAAGTTGGGAATTTCCGGCGCTTTATTATTGTTATTAGTGCGCCTCCCGCTTACCGGCAGTGTCTCTTTGTTATTTTTATTGATGGACACCCGCTCAGTACTGTCTATAAAGCGAAAGCCGTGCCAAAAAACAAATATTCTTTAAAATCAATGGGTTGTGAAATTACACCTGTCTATAATTATAGACAGTTAGACTAAAGTGTTACTAACTGTGAGCCATTCGGTAACAGATTTGATACCTGAGTAACACTCTGTAACTGGATTCGTTGCTTGCGTAACAGAAAGGACAGAAGGCTGTCCCGAAAGAGTGTGTAACAGCGGAGCGTGACAAGAGGAGTGACCACCCAGGAGTCAGCGGCCACCTTTTTTGCGTGGAATGCCCAGACGCTGTCGACGTTCCCAAAGATACTTACGTGAGATGCCGAGCTTTTTCGCCAGTTCGGTTTCGGTCATCGAGGCTTCGTTTTCGAGTACGAAGTGCACAAAGTAATCGTCCAGTGACAGGTCACCCTGTTGCTCGTCGTTCTGGTCTGTGGGCTGGTAGGGGTTGTCTTCGACCAGATTGTTACGCATAGAATCGCTGATGTAACGGTCGGGGCTGACTTCGATGCCCAACAGATCGGGCTCGACCTCGTCGGATTCAGCAAGGATAACGGAGCGCTCTACTGCGTTCTCAAGCTCGCGTACATTGCCGGGCCAATGGTAATCACTAATGGCTTTAAGTGAGGCGTCGTTGAAGCGCATCGGGGCCGTCGCCATCTTTTCGCAGGCTCGCGCCAGCATGGCTACGGCAATCTCAATGACATCTTCACCTCGGTCTCGCAACGGCGGCAGGTGCAGCTCCATAACATTCAGACGGTAGTATAGGTCTTCACGGAATTCGCCCTGCGATGAGAGTTCTTTCAGGTTGCGGTGGGTGGCAGCAACAAGGCGGACATTCACTTTCTGGCTTTGCACAGAACCCACGCGGCGGATTTCACCTTCCTGCAGAACGCGTAGCAGTCGTGCCTGAGCTTCAAGAGGAAGTTCACCGATTTCATCCAGAAACAGGGTGCCGCCATCTGCAGCTTCAACCAGGCCCTGGCGCTGTGCCGTTGCACCGGTAAATGCACCTTTCTCGTGGCCAAAGAGTTCCGACTCAATCAGAGTTTCAGGAATGGCTGCACAGTTTACTGAAATCAGTGGTTTGTCGCCGCGCCGGCTTTGATTATGGATCGCTTTCGCAACCAGCTCTTTACCGGTACCGGATTCGCCTTGGATAAGCACAGTGGCATCAGTCGGGGCGACTTTCGCAATCTTGCGGAATAACAACTGCATCGGTTCACAGCTGCCTATAATTCCGGTTTTAGAGGAAGGTACTGGTTCTGGCAGGTCGTCGTGCGGATCAGCAACTGCTTCAGTAGTCTCTGTACGCATCGCCAGAATACGTTCAACTGCCTGAATCATTTCGTCGTGATCAAAGGGCTTGGCGATGTAATCGACCGCGCCGAGTTTCATGGCATCGACGGCAGAGCGCAGGCTGGCGTAGCTGGTCATGATCAGAACGGGCACTTTACCGGCAAGTTCAATGAGGTCTGTGCCGTGGCCACCGGGCAGTCGCAGGTCGCTGATGATCATGTCGTAGCTGGTCAGGTCGAGCGCTTTTGCAGCGTCGACGGAGTCTGCTTCGGTCACTTCATGGTTATGGCGAGTTAACAGGCGACGCACCGCGTTGCGGATAATAGCTTCGTCTTCTACGACCAGAATATGACTCATGAATGGTGATCCGTTAACTCAGGTTGTTCACAACGTGGAAGACTGACTGTAACACAGGTTCCACGTCCGCTGGCCAATGGGCTGTCGATTGCGATATGGCCATAGTGCTCTTCAATGATGCTGTAGACCAGTGACAGCCCCAGCCCCGTCCCTTTACCCACGTCTTTAGTGGTGAAAAATGGCTCGAAAATATGATCGAGTGTTTCCGCAGGAATGCCGTGGCCGTCGTCGATCACCCGGATTCTTATCTGCTGCTCATCCAGGTCACCCTGTACCCAGATGGTGCCTCCAACCTCAGAGGCATCGCGCGCATTGCCCAGCAGGTTTACGAATACCTGTACCAAGCGCTGGGCGTCACCAAGGGTCATCAGTTCGGGCGGACAGTCATTGATGAAGTTGATGTCCTGGCTGCGTTTGCTCAGTTTAAGAAGCTGGATGGCTTCGTTGATGCAGTAGGTTGTATCGACCGGTTCGTGTTCTGTGCTGTGATGCCCTGCATGAGAGAAGTTCATTAGTGATTGCACGATTCGCGTAACACGTTTGGTCTGTTCCTGAATCTGATCGGCCATTTCCAGTAGCTCTGGATTGTCTGTTTCGTAACGCATACTTTGCGCCAGACAGTCGATCCCCGTGATTGGGTTGCCGATTTCGTGGGCGACACCGGCGGCAAGTCGACCAATCGACGCCAGGCGCTCGCTGTGCATCAGTTCTTCTTCAAGGAGCTGGGTTTCAGTCTGGTCTTCAAGCAGAATCACTGTGCCGCCGGGCTGGCTACCACTTGGTTGCAATACTGCTTTGTGCATCCCGAACCAGCGCGGGCGCCCCGCACTATCGACCCGGTGCTTGTGTTTATGCATGGCGTGGCTGGTCAGAAAATCGGTCAGCATCGGCCCCCAGGGCGCAGGCAAGCGGCTGACGTGCGAGCCAGTCACTTCGCGGGATTCGGTACCGGTAAGTTGCGACATTACCTGATTCCACATCAGCACTTCACCATCCGGTGCCAGCGAGCAGACCCCCATAGGGAGCCGTTCAAGTGTCTGGCGGTGATAGCGACGCAGGTTATCCAGCTCACTGGCAAGGCCGCCTAGTCGGCTGTGGAAACCTTCAAGGCGTTGCTCAAGCTGAAAGATGTCTTCGGTCAGCTCAACGTCTTTCTGGAACGGCAGATAGCGGTTCACCAGATCGTGAGCAACCGTTGGGCCCATCAAACCCGAGAGGTTTGCTTCAAGTCGGGCGCGCAGGCGACGCAACGCGTACGGCCGGTCTTCGTAAGAAGGCAGCTCCAGATCATCTAACGCCTGATAGACTTCGCGTTCAGCAACGTAACGGCCCAATGACGGCGTCAGAGCGTTAATCACTTCATTGGTATTGACCGCCTGCAGAGGCAGGCGCGAGGGGCGTGATACGTTATCGATAGAGCAGGCATCCGCTGCGGACTGCTCTTCGGCACTGCGTTTGGTACTCAGACTGATAATGACAAACAACAGAAAGTTGATACCGATCGCTGTTATGGCAGATAAGTGCCAGTTGCCTTCATCCGTCGGTGGCAGGAAGAACGGAATCTCCCAGCCCAGTGCCAGCTCGCAGAACGGTAATAACAGACCATAGATCCAGGTGATGGTGCCGACCACCAGACCCGAGATAAAACCTTTGCGGTTGGACTGCGGCCAGTAGAGTAGTCCGAGGATGCCGGGCAGAAATTGTGAGCAGGCAACGAACCCGAGAATACCCAGTTGGCTGAGGTCGAGATCAGAGCCAACGATGCGGTAAAAACCGTACGCCAGTAACAGGATGACCCCGATCAGCGAGCGACGCATCCACAGCAGCCAGCGATAGAAATCGTAGCGTGGTGCGGGTTTATAAATGGGCAGCACCAGGTGGTTCAGAAACATCGCCGCCGTCGACAGGGTGGTCACAATGATGATGCCTGATGCAGCGGCCAGACCACCGACGAAAATCATCACAGTCAGGAATTCAGATTCCAGCGCCAGGCCGATACCCAAAGCAAAGTAGGACGGATCGCTGTCAACATTCAGATAGTAACCGGCCCACAGAATAGGCGGCACCGACAGGCTCATGATCAGCAGGAAAAGCGGGAATCCCCAGCTGGCGTGTTTCAGGGCGCCGGGGTTGTTGTTCTCGGTGAATGCCATGTGGAACATGTGGGGCATCGCGACAGCGGCGGCAAAGAACATCAGCAGCAGAGTTCGCCAGGGGCCATCTTGCAAGCGCACTTGCTCGCGGGCGAGCTGAGCCTGGTTGTCTGATAACCATTGCTCCAGACCGCCTACTTCAGGGAACACCCCAAACAGAACCACGCCGCCCAGCACCAGAATGGCGACCAGCTTCAGAACGGATTCAAAGGCAATGGCGAACACCAGCCCTTCGTGTTTCTCACGTGGAGACACATGGCGCGCACCAAACAGAATGGCGAACAGGATCATGATCAGACAGTAGGCCAGCGCCAGATTTTCTACAGGCCATTCGCGGTTTAGCAGATAAAGCGTATCGCCGATGGCTGTGATCTGCAGCGTCAGCATCGGGATCACAACCGCCAGCATGATCAGGGAGACGGTGATCCCTGCCCAACGAGAGCGATAACGGAAGGCGAGTAAGTCAGCCAGAGAGCTTAGCTGGTAAGTCCGGGTGATCTGCAGAATCGGTTTCAGCAGAATCGGGGACATGACAAAGGCCCCGGAAATACCCATGTAGTAAGCGAGGAAGCCGTAACCGTATTGGTTGGCCAGACCGACAGAGCCGTAAAACGCCCAGGCGCTGGCGTAGACACCCAAAGACAGCACATACACCAGAGGGTGGCGTACCCAGGCGCGGGGTAGCCAGTTGCGCTCGACGGCATAGGCCGCGAGAAAGAGAGAAAACAGATAGCCAACGCCGAGGAGCGCCAGCTGACCAAGGCTAAACGTCATCGTTGTCCTTCTGCTTGCTGTTAAACCAGATGTAGAGAGCAATCAGAAGCGCCCAGATACCGAATGGACGATACCAGGCGGCACGGTCGTCGAGCCACCAGTCCATCATGACTGGAGAAATAAGATAGATGCCAACCAGCATCAGCAGACTGAGGCGATAATCGTACATTTAGCGCTCTGGGTGTTTGGTTGCCCAGAGGTTATCACACCAGACGCTGATTATGTGCGTTGAAATGGCCCGGGCGCAGGCATAGATTGCTCGCCTTTCAAGGGCGCGGGGTTCCAGTGACTGACAGCCCAGTTTAAGAGCTCGTCCGCTGGCGCGCCAAGCAGGGTTTGTGGTGGTGACTGGCGCAACCAGTTCAGGGCCTGCCATAAAGTTTCACTGATGCGTTGGTCCGAGAGCGGCAGAGCCAGATTCTGTTTACTCAACTTCTGGCCATTCTGTTCGACCGCCACTGGAATATGACTGTACTGCGGGACACTGAGAGACAATGCCTGTTGCAGCAGATATTGACGAACGGTGGAGTCGATCAGGTCGATACCGCGAACGACATGAGTGATTTCCTGTGCGGCGTCATCGACGACGACGGCAAGCTGATAAGACCAGAAGCCGTCGCGGCGACGAATAACAAAATCACCGATTTCATCAGCGAGGTCATAGCGGTGATCAGGCTGCAGGCCATCGTGCAGAGTAGTAACTCCGCCGGGGCACAGAAAGCGCCAGGCGAAATCATGATCGGCGGGTGCTGGGCAGACGCCCAGATGAAGTTCTCCACCAAGCTGCTTACGGGAACAGGCACAGGGAAAGGCATCGCCCTGATCACGTAGTTTATCCAGTGCCGCCTGATAGAGTTCACCACGCTGGCTCTGATAAACAATGTCACCATCCCAGTGAAGACCATAAGCATCAAGAATCCGTAGAATCTCAGAGGCTGCTGTCGGGTCTTCGCGGGGAGGGTCGAGATCTTCGATGCGGACCAACCACTGTCCATGACAGTGTCGTGCATCCAGATAGCTGGCGAGTGCGGCCAGCAGAGAGCCAAAATGAAGAGGCCCGGTCGGGGAGGGAGCAAAACGCCCGATGTAATCAGTCATAGATGTGTTCCGGCAGGCAGTTTATTGCGCTGCCCACCGGTCACTGAACTAAAGCGTCGGAGCTTATACGCCGAGTTGCTTTTCCTTGATCTCTGCAAGGGTCTTGCAGTCGATGCACAGGTCAGCAGTTGGGCGGGCTTCAAGACGACGGATACCGATCTCAACGCCACAGGCTTCGCAGTAGCCGTAGTCGTCCTTATCTATCAGATCGATGGTTTTCTCGATTTTCTTAAGTAGTTTCCGCTCGCGATCACGGGTACGCAGTTCAAGGTTGAACTCTTCTTCCTGGCTGGCACGATCATTCGGATCAGCGTAGTTGTTGAGTTCGGTCTGCATGTGCTCTTTTGTGCGGTCAACTTCTTCCATCAGCTCCTGGCGCCAGTTGCCAAGGATTTTGCGGAAGTGATCCTGTTGCGCTTCATTCATGTACTCCTCGCCTTCTTTCAGGTCGTATGGAGTAAAGTCAGACAGGGCAAATTCTTTTTTCTCTTGCGGCATTTCTCTTGTGCCTCACCTGTTCAAATAATAGTCACGCATCAGCGCTTTTCTGAGCAATGCATCAGATGCGCAAAAAATACAAGGCCGGGAAACTATCAGATAACATCGCCAGCGCCAATACTTTTATGTGTTCATTTGTGAGTTCATATCCTGCTGTGCCAACACCTAATCTGGCACAATAGCCCATAAATCTTCAAAAATTTGAGAACTATGTCATCAACTTCGAAAAGAAGTGGCGAAATTAAGCCGTTTCAGGTCATGGCTATTCTGGCAGAAGCGCAGGCTCTGCAGGCCGCAGGACATGACATTATCCACCTTGAGGTCGGTGAGCCAGATTTCACGACGCCGGAGCCTGTAACCGAAGCAGGCATTGCGGCCTTAAAGGCAGGGAAAACGGGATACACACCGGCACTTGGCCTGCCTGAGCTACGCGAAAAAATCGCGCACTATTACCAATCGCGGTTTGGCGTTACCGTGCCAGCATCCCGTGTGGTACTGACGCCCGGTGCGTCGGGGGCGTTGCTGCTACTGACGGCTGCGCGGTTGAACCCGGGTGATCAACTGATGCTGGCTGATCCGGGATACCCGTGTAACCGACATTTCGCGCGCGTGTTTGAGGCCCATGGGCAACTGATTCCGGCTGGTCCCGAGCAGAAGTATCAACTGACGTCCGACGATGTTGAACGGCATTGGCAGCCATCGACTCGCGCCGCGCTGGTGGCCAGCCCGGCAAATCCGACGGGCACCGTTCTGTCTCTGGATGAATTGTCACAGTTATCACAGGCCGTCGCTAAGCAGGGCGGTGAGCTTTGGGTTGATGAGATTTATCAGGGGCTGAATTTCGGAGCCGGTGAAGGCGGCGGAGCCGAAACCGTATTATCTGTCGCCGACGACGCTGTCGTGCTGAACAGCTTTTCCAAATTTTTCGGCATGACGGGCTGGCGCCTCGGCTGGGCTGTCGTACCTGAATCACTGGTTCCTGTGCTGGATACTCTCGCACAGAATCTGTTTCTGGCGCCACCTACACCGGCGCAATACGCTGCGTTAGCCGCTTTTTCTCCCGAGGTCATGGCGACATTAGAAGAGCGCCGTCAGATACTGCACGAGCGCCGCGATTATCTGCTGAGTGTATTGCCTGAGCTTGGTTTCAAGGTGCCAGTGGTCCCGGAAGGAGCATTCTACGTCTATGCGGATGCCAGTCGTTTTACCGATGACAGTCTGGCCTTCTGTGCGCGGCTTCTGCGTGAAACGGGGGTTGCCATCACGCCGGGCGTGGACTTTGGCGAGCATCGTGCTGGCGAGCATGTGCGCTTCGCTTTCACGACCCGTATTGAGCGCTTACAGGAAGCGATAGGGCGCCTTGCTGATTGGTTGCCAGAATACGTTGCTGAACAGGGTGGTCGATAATGCAGTACGAATTACCTCTGATCGAAGGCACTCTGATTAAGCGTTATAAGCGCTTTCTTGCCGATATCCGTTTGCAGGACGGCTCCGAGATTACAGTGCATTGCCCGAACACAGGTTCGATGAAACGCTGCGCTGAGCCGGGGAGTAAAGTCTGGATTTCGGACAGTGCGAACCCGAAGCGCAAATACCGCTATACCTGGGAATGGGTCGAAGTGGATGGAAAGTACCGTGTTTGCGTGAACACCTCCCGTCCTAATCAGATCATTGGTGAGGCACTCGAGGCCAGAGCGATAGAAAGCCTTACTGATTATGAATCACTGCAGCGGGAGCCCAAAGTCGAGGATGGCCGCCTCGACTTCTGCCAGGTGTTTGAAGACGGTCGCCGGTGCTGGATTGAAGTAAAAAGTGTCACTCTGCTCGAAGAAGACAATGGCCTTGGTTGCTTTCCGGACGCAGTAACCGACCGCGGACGTAAGCACTTGCTTCGCCTGCAAGCCCTGAAAGAAGAGGGGGACCGTGCGGTACTTCTGTTTTGTGTGCCTCACGAAGGTATTCGTGAAGTGACCGTGGCAGAGCATATCGACCCCAGGTACGCTGAGGCATTACGTGCGGTAGTGGCTTCGGGGGTTGAAGTGATGGCGGCGAAGGTCAGCTTCGCCGATGACGATTCAGGACTTGAGGTCAGTGGCGTATTGCCGGTAGTGCTCTGAAGTACTTGGAGAGCAATTTGAGAGTAATTTGAGAGCACTCTGATGTTTTTCAGGTTACCGGTCAGAGTTCTACCCAGATATCGTCATCGCGCACTTCGCAAGGGAGTGGCGTGAGCGACTGGCCGGTGCAGGGGCCGGAGACACAGTAACCGCTTTCTATCAGAAACAGTGCGCCGTGCATGGCGCACTGAATCAGTCTGCCATCCGAATCCAGAAACTGATCTGGCATCCATTCAAGGTTTACGCCCAGATGCGGGCAATGATTACGGTAGGCGTAAAGAGTGCCTTGTTGGCGGACTATAAAAAAGGAATGTCCGTCGAGTTCAAATCCACGGGACTGACCTTCTTGCAGGTCGGAATCTTTGCAGATGGCTGGCACGGTGCGTCCTGTTACTTCTTTTGATCGTAAGAAATGCCGCAACGATGTTGCCTTGCGGGATCTAAAAACCGGAGGGCTATTCTAGCAAGTCTATCTGACACGCGGGCAAAAAAACGCCCCTCGACTCTTCGTGAAAAGATAGAGGGGCAAAGCAACCGTGATTAGCCTGGCCTCTCGGCCAGTGATGAGAGAGATCATCATTCAGACCATGTCAGAATGCTGAACATCGCTGGTGATGAGCCAGCGACAGGATTCATACTAGGGTAGGTTCTAAATGCAGTCAAGAATAATTATCATTTAGTTTTGTAAAGAGTATGTCAAAGACGTTTCTTTGACCAGAGAGCGCCTTTCAGTGTTGCTCCAGTACCTGCTGGTTCATCATATTGATGCGTCGGGCAAGGTTTTCAATCAGGTTTACCGCAGCCTGCGGCTGAGCCTTGATCAATACGGTGAAGTCCTGCTGCGGCACAGCCATCACGGTACACGCCGTCGAGGCGATGATGGATGCTGAACGCTTTTCGCCGGTAAACACTGCCATCGCACCAAAGACTTCATCTTCACCCAGTTCGCCGACAGACACTCCATCCACGATCACATCAGCATTGCCGCTGATGATGGTGTACACCATATCGGCATCGTCGCCTTGTTGAATAATGGTATCGCCCGCTGAAAAGTTCAGAAATCCGGCCGCAGGCTTGAGCTGCTCTTTCGACAGAGCGCCGAGGCGTTCTGTCAGTAGCGAATTGAGAGTGACCAGGTAATGGCTCCAGCAGTGCTGGCGGCGCTTGTCGTTGTAGATATGAAGCAGAAAATCATCGCGATTGATGGGTTGCAGTTCGACATAGCCATCGGTCATAAGTGTTGGTGAGGGCAGGTGGAACGATTGACTGATCCCGATCAGGTCGCCTTCCTCGCATGAAAACAGGGTGTTTTCATTACTACAGATATTGATGATGCCATCTTTAACAAGGAACAGGGTGTCTTCGTCAAAGTGCTCGTAGAGGTCATCCACTGATTCAAAAGTGACAGTATTCTGCGTGTAATCGAAACCCAGCAGCATCTCTCTTGCGAGTTGCTGCAACCTTGGTGAGTTCGCTTCAAATCCTGTCGCGGGTTCAGTTCCATTCTGATACATGGTGCCTCTCTTGCTTCTGTGAGCAATTCGTTGATGACACTACTTTACCCGATTCGGCTGAGATGTAAGCAGCCTCAGTCGCTCAGTGATAACTGAGTCACATATTGCTACTGTGGCGCAAACGTGTCCCCATTGTCACTGATAAGCGGATCTCTTCTGCACTGAGTTCTGGCGGAAAATAGCAGCCGCTGATCTTTGCATCCGCCAGACTCGAGCCTCCGAGTTGGCAGCCCCGGAAGTCGATACCACGCAGATCCGAACCGCGGAAATACGTGTCTGTGAGGTCCATGCCTGACACATTGAGTTTGCGCAGATCCAGACCCCGAAGATCACACCCGGTAAGGTCACAGGATTGCCCGGACTCGCGCGCCTGATTAAAGCCTTCGACGTTATCGTCGCGCAGCATCAGATACATTGGGTCCTGACTGATTTGAGGTGTGGTCATGCAGTGGCTCCTGAAATACACTTTGATGCTCTCAGTATAGGCACTGGTTCTGACATTGCTTTCCACACCGCTTCCCGCATTTCTTCTCAGCAGTCGCTGGCAGGATGAGGGCGATACAACACAACTGATTTTCTGGTGGGCGACTCCCGAAGGCGCCATCCGTACCTGTATCGAACAGCCCTGCGTTTGCTTTATTCCGGCGAACCACAGGAGGCGTGCTGAAGAAGTTATATCCGCCCTTGGCTGGCCCATTACGTTGCGGGAAGTTAGCTTAAAGCTGTTCAGTCAGGAACCGGCCGTCGCCTGTTATCTTCCTTCTGCTTACCTTTACCGCTGGCGCGATGTCCTGAGCGACCAGAAAATTCAGGTATATGAGTTGGACATCCGCCCCACCGATCGGTATCTGATGGAGCGTTTTATTGCCGGGTCGGCTCAGATACATGGTGGGGAGTGGACGTCTTTCTCGCAATCCACTACCTGGCACTCTGCGACCGGTGTGCAGCTTACTCCTGGTGATTATCGTCCGGAACTGCGTTACCTGTCGGTGGATATCGAAACTTCGTTCCCGCGTACGGATGAGCCTGACCGGCTGTTTTCTATTGCTTTTTATGCACCTGATTTCTCTCACGTTCTTATGATCACTGGCCAGGGAGGCGATAATCAGGAAGGCGGTAATCAGGAAGGTGATAACTATGAAGCAGTTGCAGATGAGCCTGCGTTACTGACACGTTTTCTGGGTGTCATCGCAGAGTATGATCCTGATGTGCTGATCGGCTGGAATTTTATTCAGTTTGATATGGCGTTTCTTAAGCGTAAGTATGCCGAGCACGATATCCCGTTCGCCCTTGGTCGCGACGGCAGCCTGCTGGACTGGCGCCAGTCTTCACAGAACCCGGATCGTATTTTCCTGCACACGCCAGGGCGGGTGATCCTCGATGGAATAGAGTGTCTGCGTACGGCGACCTGGCAGTTTGATAGCTTTGCGCTTGATGATGTCGCTGATCAGCTGTTGGGTGAAGGTAAGTTACTTCATGGCGAAGAGCGCGGTGGTGATATCGAGCGGCTGTTTGTTGAAAATAAGCAGGCGCTTGCGGCTTATAACCTGAAAGACTGTGAACTTGTCTGGCGTATTTTTGAGCACACGGATCTGTTCAGTTTTCTGGTTGAGCGCTCGCGCATGACGGGTCTGCTGATGGATCGCATGGGCGGCTCTGTTGCGGCGTTTGAATATATGTACTTACCGCGCATGCACCGTGCCGGTTGGGTCGCGCCGAATATGGGCGATGGCTACAGCGCAGAAAAAAGCCCGGGCGGCTATGTTATGGATTCCCAGCCGGGCTTATTCAGGCATGTACTGGTTCTGGATTTTAAAAGCCTGTACCCATCCATTATCCGGACATTCTGCATAGATCCGGTTGGTTTGATTACAGGGGAACATGCGCCGGCTGAAGAGGTTATTCCCGGATACTTTGGTGGCGTATTTCATCGCGATCAGCACATTCTTCCTGATTTAATCCGACATCTTGGTGAGCTCAGGGAGGAGGCAAAAAAGCACAATAATCAGCCGCTTTCTCAGGCGATCAAAATCATCATGGCGTCGTGTTACGGCGTGCTGGGGTCTGACGGATGCCGCTTTTACGATACGAGACTGGCGGCCTCAATCACCAAACGTGGTCATGACATTATTCAGCGAACAACGGCTTATATTGCTGAGAAAGGCTATCAGGTTATTTACGGCGATACTGACTCGGTTTTCGTTTGGCTGCGTCAGGACCTCGATGATCACGAGGCCGATAAGCTAGGGCATCAACTGGCTGAAGACATTAACCAGTGGCTTTCCATTGAACTGAAAAACGAATTCAGGCTCCAAAGCTATCTGGAGCTCGAATACGAAACGCATTACCGGCAGTTCTTTATGCCGTCCATCCGCGGTGCCGAAACTGGAAGTAAGAAGCGCTATGCTGGCATCAATGCGAGTGATGACCGATTAGTATTTAAAGGCTTAGAAGCGGTGCGGAGCGACTGGACACCGTTGGCTCGTGAGTTCCAGAAAGAGTTATACCGTCGGGTGTTCTGTGGCGAGCCCTGGGGGCAGTGGCTAAAAAATCAGGTCGGTGAACTTTTTGATGGCAACGCAGATGACATGCTGATATATCGTAAGCGCTTGCGACGACCATTACCTCACTACCAGAAAAGCAGGCCGCCCCATGCGAAAGCCGCGGCGGTGATGGATCGTTGGCTGGAGACCCAGAAACGTCCCCCCAGATATCAGGACAGGGGAGGGTGGATCAGTTATGTCATGACAGTGAACGGGCCAGAGCCAGTAGAGGTGCGACAGTCGGCCATCGACTATGACCACTATCTGGAAAAACAACTTAAACCAGTAGCTGACTCTATCTTTCAGTTTACTGGCCATAATTTTGATCAGGAAGCCGGCCAGCAGCACCGACTGTTCTGACCGACAGAATAACGACAGGAAATACTATGATCAGATGTATGCTCGAAAGTAGCGACGGTTCTATCCGTACTGGTGGTTCTGAATTGCTGATTGAGTGGCAGCGTAACCGTGAAGGTAAGTTCTGGCTTGATATCCAGGAAGAAGATACGTCCGGTGAGCGCAAATTACTGGAGAAACTGGGCCTGCATACTCTGGCAGTACAGGATGCTCAGCGTGATCGTCACCCTCCTAAACTCGAAGAGTTCGATGATTTTACTTTTGTTCTGTATCGCGGCATTGCCAGCTTTAACTCGGAGCTGGTGCATGACTCACAGAACATCGCATTTTTTGTCGGTGAGAATTTCCTTGTTACCCGTCACCCTAAACCGGCAGTCAGTGTTGAGAAGCTATTTTCTGAACAAGGCTCAAAGTTACTGAAACAGGGGCCGGGGTTTCTTGCACTGCGAATTATGCATACGTCGGCGGGGTTGTACCTTGATGCGCTGCTTGAGTTCGAAGAGCGCCTGAGCGACATCGAAGATGCGCTGATGAATAATGGTAACGACGACCTGATGCGTGAACTGGTGACTTACCGGACGCGTCTGGTAAAGCTACGTCGCTTGTTCAATTATCACCGTAATATTACCGATGAACTGCGCAGTGATGAGTATCTGGCTCTGAATTATAAAGACGATCCGATGGGGCACGCGATCACAGATCTTCATGATCGTTTTGATCGCCTGTATACGCTCGCGGAAATTTTCTACAGCATTAGCGGTGACTTGATTGACGGTTATATTTCGATTGCTTCTCATCAGCTGAACCGCACTATGCAGGTACTGACGGTGATTACTGCGATCTTTGTTCCTCTCGGCTTTCTGGCGGGGCTCTATGGCATGAACTTCGAGTACATCCCTGAGCTTAAAATAGAAAATGGCTACTTTATTTTATTAGCGGCCATGGGCTCAATCGCGGTGGGCTTGCTGGCACTGTTCCGCAAAATACGCTGGCTGTAATGCTAATCGGGTGTGGACTCGGGTGGTCAGAGTCCACATTCTTCGGCATCTTCGGGAAGCAGGTGTTCGTACTGCTCATCAGTCAGGCTATAAAGGAAGCAGACCAACCCTTCGATATCGTTCTCACTCAGAGCTGTGCCCTGACGTAGCTCCGGAAAACTCACGTTTGCGGCAACTTCAGGTGCCGCCCATGTCACGCCGGTTTCCGGGTTTATGCCGTTAGTTGAGTTTGTCAGGTGGCGGTCGTAAAAGCGGATGACGGTATCCAGAGACTGAAATACTCCATTATGCATATAGGGCGCTGTGACGCCGACATTGCGCAAGGTAGGTACCCGGAACTTACCTTCCAGCTCACTCGTATCAGGCTCGTCTGAAACAGCGTCAATGTTAGCAAGACCCGTATCAGTGAAGCCTTCATCGCTGCCGTTTGCTGTGCGAAGTCCGGTATTTACCGGGACACCAATATTGTGAAACTCGTAATTACTGAATGTCTCGCCTTCATTGCCATTTGGCCGGAGCTGGTGGCAGGTTGCGCAGTTTGTAAACTGCTGCGAGAAAAAGCGAGCCTTGCCCAATGCTGCTTTGGATACCGGGCTGTATTCGTATTCGCCGCGGAGGAATTTGTCGTATTTTGAATTGAAGGGCGACATGTCAGCGCTGCGCTCAAAGGCTGCAATGGCCTGAGTCATTGCAACATAGGCCTGGTCGATATCATCAAAAATGTTGGCGCCGAAGAGTTCGGTAAAGCTTTCTTCGTAGCTGACATTTTCTCTCAGACGAGCGACAACAGTGGCCTTGTCGGGCATATTCATCTCGACCGGATTCAGAGGCGGGCCGCCGGCCTGATCTTCCAGTGTCGTTGCACGACCATCCCAGAACTGGCCACCTATGTAGCCCACATAGTCTGCCTGCGGGCTGTTAAAACGTTGATGGGTACCGTAGGTGAATTCCGGGATGCTGGCTGTATACAGCGCGGTTGGCGTATTCCGGTCGCCGAGAGATACACCATCATCACCGACGGAGGCAGAGCGCACGTTGCCGCTGCCATTTGTAGATGGGTCTGTGAACGCATGATCCGGGTCGTGGCAGGTCGCGCAGGACTGAGTGCGGTCCAGTGATAGGTTAGTGTCGTGGAACAGGGTTTCGCCCAGGTCTATCGCCTTGCTCTCAAGGTCACTGGCCGAAGCGGAGTCTGAACCCCCACTATCGCCGCCACAGGCTGTCAGGCCTGCTGATAAGAAAACCGTCACAGCGAGCAGGCTGAGCTTCATATTCCACACCATGTACACACCACAAAAAATACGACTATTCGGGTCAGTTGTTGAGCATAACGTGATAGTAGCAGATGATCGTGATTTAAATCATGACACTAGCTTACATTTGGTATTGAAAGTAATTCGCATTGAGTTTAATGTGACTTCACTTTTTAAGCCCTCAGTGGCTCTCTGATGATGGAGTAATATATGAAGCTTTCTCGACTGGCGATCGTTGTCGCAGCCGGATTCACACTGGCCGCCTGCGGTGGCAGTAATAGCAGCAGCACGGAAGATATCCTGAACCTCGAGAACGTAGGTAAGGTGCTTGAGACCAATGCCGATATCGCATACGCCGCGTATTCTGACTCTGTCACGACTGCTCAGGCGCTGAAAGCTGCGTTGGCTGATTTCCGTGCTAATCCAAGCGAAGCGAACCTGCAGGCAGCGAAGCGCGCCTGGCTGGTGGCGCGTGAGCCATATGGTCAGACTGAGGTTTACCGTTTCCGTAACAGCCCGATTGATTCTACCGATTACAGCAGTGAAGATGGCCCAGAAGGAGCGATTAATGCCTGGCCTCTGGGTGAAGCGCTGATTGATGATGTAATAGTTCTTGATTCAGAAATGAACATCAGCGCGGATTTTGGCACAAGCGAGATTGGCGTAACCGATAACGAAGTGTCAGGCACCAATGGCCGCGTTGGTGACGAAAACGTTACTGACGATGGAACACTCTACGAGATCACGGCCGAAGATTATGATGATTCTGACAATATTATTTCGCGCACGGATATTGAGATTAACACAGCACTTCTTGAGTTAAGCGCGACGGCTGAAGATGAGCATGATGTGATTTCCGGCTACCATGCGATTGAGTTCCTGCTCTGGGGCCAGGATCTCAACGATAACGGAGAGACTACTGACGGTACTGATCGTGGTGATGCAGTGAAAGTACTCGATGAGGAAGATGCCGATGAAGATAACTCTTTCTACGCGGCCGGCGGTGATCGCCCGATTGAAGAATTCCAGCCGAGCTACGATGCAGAAGCAGCATCTGGGAACGAAAATGTCGATGCAGCTTACGACTTTACTGTCGAATCTCACCGTCGCCACAAATTCCTCGAGGTTGCTGTTGATAAGCTGATCGCGGATCTCGAATCTGTACGTGATGGTTGGGCACCGGGTGCCACTTATCGTACTGCATTTACCACAGTCACTAACGAAGCTCAGGCGAAGCAGAAGCTGACTGAAATTCTGACGGGTATGGGTACCCTGTCTGAAGGTGAACTGGCGGGTGAGCGTATGCAGATCGCTTTCTCTGCGAACTCTCAGGAAGACGAACACTCGTGCTTTTCTGACAACACGCACCGTGATATCTGGCTGAACGCTGAAGGCGTTTCAAACAGCTACTACGGGAAATACGCCGGTTATGACAGCACTCTGAATGGCGTTGATGACGTGACCACTAACGCAGTGAATGGTTATGGCATTGATGACTGGCTGAAAGATTCTGGCGAAGCTGAACTGGCGGCGGACATTGCCGTTGCTCTGTCGGCGACTGAAACTCAATACGTTGCCATTGATACCCAGGCACGTGCGGGCTCTCCATTCGATGTTCAGATCATGGAAGAGAATGCTGAAGTCAGTAGCGCTGTGGCTCAGGCCATTATCGCCCTGAACGCTCAGTCTGCACTGATCGCAGACATTGCTGAAAAAGCTGGCATCGACGGAGCTGTTATTGTCGACCCTGAAGCGTCGGCCTGTGATACCGAAGACCCAACTGCGAGCTGTGACGAGTAAGTCTGCCGTGGTTGATAAAAAGCCGGCGTTTCGCCGGCTTTTTGCGTTAGCAGCCGGTGTCTCAGGGCTCGTTTCTTTGGGCCTCTGCGGTGGTTGTGACAACAGCAAAACATTGCATCAACAGATTGCAACGGGTGGCGAATCAACTTATGTGACGAGTCACCTGACACGTTTTGACTTACCTGCACCGGCCCTCAATGACGCGCAGAAAGCGGACTTTTATGCGGGGCGTGCATTAGCGCACCAGCCATGGGTAAAAGCACCGACGAGTACGACGGCCCGTGATGGCCTTGGGCCATTGTTTAATGCCCGCAGTTGTCTGGGTTGCCATATTGAGGGTGGTCGGGGGACATTACCTGACGACAATAGCGAAGCTGTTTTTACCGCCTTTGTTCGTTTGAGTATTCCCGGTGAGGAACAGAAACTCGGTTCTGTGCCCGAGCCTGGCTATGGTCAGCAGATTCAGACACAGGCGACGGGATTGATGTCGCAGCTGGGCTTGCCCCCCGGTCCGGACGATCTTAAGCCTGAAGCTGATCTGAGAATTAACTGGCAGTACCACTCGCATACGTATCCAGATGGTCGTGTCGTAGAATTACGTGAACCCGAACTGGATTTACGCCAGCTGAGCTATGGGGAACTGCATCCTGATACTCTGTTCAGCCTGCGCCAGGCACCAGGGATGTTTGGTACCGGACTGATCGCGGCTATTAAGCAAGCCGATATTGATGCTCTTGCAGACCCCGCTGATGAGAATCGAGACGGTATTTCCGGCCGGGTGAATCAGGTCTGGAGTGTTTCTGAGCAGGCGACGGTTCCTGGTCGTTTCGGCTGGAAAGCGAACCGCCCGGACCTGGAAGTGACGGTTGCGGCAGCATTCGCTGATGATATCGGTATTTCGAATCCTTTATTTCCTGTGCAACCTTGCACATCTGTTCAGTCGTTGTGCCAACAGCAGCCCAATGGAAATAACGCTGATGGCTTTGAAATTCCTGAAGACCTGTTACATCTGGTCGTCGAATTTCTCCGCCATACGGGGACACCGGCGGCTCGGCTGACAGAAGACCTTAATGCAGGTCAGGAAGCTTTTAATATCGCTGGCTGTCAGCAATGTCATCAACCCTCTTTTATTACTGCAGAGAACGCACCGGCCGCGCATCTGGCAAATCAACGCATCTGGCCATACAGCGATTTTCTTTTGCACGATATGGGGCCTTTGCTCGCTGATGAGCGACCAGACTTCCAGGCGACGGGCTCTGAGTGGCGAACGGCGCCTTTGTGGGGGATTGGGCTTCAGAAAACCGTGGGGGCAGACCTTTCACTCCTGCACGACGGGCGAGCCCGTAGCGTTGAAGAAGCGATTCTTTGGCACGGTGGAGAAGCAGCTAAAGCGCGGGCTCTTTTTGAGGCTATGTCTGCAGATACCCGGCGACAACTGATCGCCTTTGTGGAGGCGCTCTGAATGGCGACGTCTGACATGATGACGAGAAGGCAGATCCTGAAATCAGGCGTGTTCAGCAGTACAGTTTTTTTACCTTTGCAAGGCCTCGCTTTGGGTCATTCCTCTTTGGTGATGGAGAGTGAATATTGGGGCTCAGCCGTTCTATCTGAGAATCAGACCGGATTTGCTTCTGTATCCCGCAATCAATCGGCAGCCCTTGAGCAAACGGCATTTCGTGGTCACGGGGTGTGCCTGAATCCTACAGATAAAAATAGCCATTCGATACTGATGATGGCTCGCCGTCCGGGCAGTGAGGGAATTATTTTTGATCTGGCGACTGGCGAAGAATTATCGCGCTTTTACGCGCTCCCTGAACGTCAGTTTCAGGGGCACGCCTGTTACAGTGAAGATGGCTCAGAAATATACGTGACACAAACGATATTTTCTCCCGGCCACACTGATCACGGCAAAGGCATGATCAGTGTTCGTGATGCCAGAAGCTTCGTTCAATTACGTGAGTTTGAAACGGGCGACCCCGAGCCCCATGAAGTGCTGCCTATGCCTGACGGAATACACCTTGTCGTTGCTAACGGTGGTCGTTTTCCGGGACAGGATGGGCGAAGTAACGACGCCACAGAGATGAGCTCGTCACTGGTGATCATCGACAGAACTACTGGAGAAATCAGTCAGCGCCACACCCTGACGGAGCCGAAAGCAAGCATCCGTCATCTTGCCATCAACAAGGGGGGCAGTGTGGTTGCTGCTTTGCAGGTGCAGCGTCAGGCGATGAAAGACACCAGACCCCGCCCCTTAGCAGCGGTGCTGACATCAGCAGGACATTTCGACTATTTACCCGCTCCGGAAAACCTGTGGTTGGGAGCACATGACTATATGGGCAGTGTTGCGGTACATGCTTCTACAGATATTGCCTGCATGACGACCCCGAAAGGGAATTTCGCTGCTTTCTGGCATGTGAGTTCGCAGACTTTATTGGGTTACTTTCAGATGCACGATGTATGCGGTGTGTCTGTCAGCGAATTAAATGATTGTTTTGTGCTGAGTAATTCCGCAGGCGAATTACGATTTATTGATCCCGTAACCCAACAAGAAAATACATCGCTACGCCAGAGTTATTCTGATCTGCGTTTCGATAACCATTTATCTCAACCCGTGATAATCCGAAAAGGCTGACCAACTTTGAATAAGCCAGAAACATTACTCAACTGCGTCCGTATTGATGACGGGTACCGCAGACATTATTTCAGGACCGCAGCCGCGATATTACTGGCTGGACTGCTTACCGCCTGTGGCGGTGAGCGCAAAAATGATCCGCTGGTCCTGACAGATGACACACTGAATACTGCATTGACGCGTATCGTTGATCAGACCGTCATCCCCAATACACAAGCCTTTGCCGAAGATGCGGAGGCTCTGGTTGTTGCCGTCTCCAGTTTCTGTAATGCCCCGAACACAGATGGGTTGCAACAGACCCAATCAGCCTGGGAGGCGAGCAGTACTGGCTGGTATCGTATTCTGCCATTTTTGTTCGGGCCACCAGACGATAATTTATTGACCCCCGGTTATCTGTTCATCGATTCGTTGCGCCAGCGCGGAAACGATTACACCTCAACTGTACGTACGGAAATTAATGAATCTGTATCTGGTAGCGAGCCTCTTAATGGCGCCTATTTTGATGGTCTGAGTTTTACCAAGGTAGGACTGTTGGCCTTAGAAGTCGCTCTATTTGAAGACGCCTCCGAAAGCACAGCAGACTCAGACATTGTTGCTGGGTTTATTGCCCAGCCCCGACGCTGTGACTACCTGGAGGGCTTGGCTCAACTGCAGGCCGAGTACGCCAATGACTTTTATCAGGGGTGGACAAGTGATTATCAGAACTCCGGTGAAGCTTACCGTGAGCGCTTTCTTCGCGGCGCGACGGATGATGGCTCGGCGCCACTCACACTGCTTCTCACCAGTGCGCAGGAGCATCTGAATTACCTGAAACAGCGCACAGTGGCTGATCAGGCAGGCCAGATATCAGGTATAAGCTGGGCACTTATGCAGGCAAGTATCGAGGCGACTGAAGCTATTGTGGAGGGTGACCAAGGCTCCGTTGTGACTCTAGCCTCTCTTATGCTGGCAGCTCAGGAGGAGTCGGCATTATTGTCTGTGCGCGATAATTTCGAACGTGCTTATGAGGCGATTGATGACCAGAGTAATCTGGATTTTTATACCGCTGCCGGATTGTTAGATGGCAATTTTAAACGAGAAATCCCCGATGGCCTGGCCGTAGAGTTAGGTATTAATTTCAGTGATGGCGATTAATAAATTGCACCGCCGCTACGATCAGAGACAGGACATACACAATGAAAATGAACACGAAAAAACAAGCGCATTTTTATAAGCCGATGCTGACGACACTGTCTGTCGCTATTCTGACAATGTCAGGACTGAACGCATCTGCACAGGAAGCAGGGGATGAACCGGTTTCACGCGCAGAGCTGGAACAGCGTATTTCGGAGCTTGAGTCTTTGTTAAATGAGAGGCTGGGTGCTCTCGCAGATACCATGGATGAAAACCTGGCGCAGGAGTCGACGAAGCAGGTTCATCTTGGTGGTTATGGTGAATTGCATTACAACAACCTGAGTACTGACGACGAAGATAAGCGCCAGATAGATCTGCATAGACTCGTTCTGTTTATCGGTTACGACTATTCCGACTCGATACGCTTTGTTTCTGAATTTGAAGTTGAGCACACCCTGGTCAGTGGCGGTAGCCAGTACGGCGCGGTAGAAATTGAGCAGGCCTATATTGAAATGGATGTTCTTAACGGTGCCCAGTTCCGTACTGGTGTTATGCTGATGCCTATCGGTATTGTCAACGAAACACATGAGCCGCCGACATTTTACGGTACCGAGCGTCCCATCATAGAGACCACCGTCATTCCATCGACCTGGTACAGCGCAGGTATCTCGCTGTCAGATACTCTGGATAACGGTCTGAGCTACGATGTTCTGATCACTGAAGGATTTAAAACCGAAGACCCGACCACCAATGACGCGGCAGATCCCTTTGATCTGAAAGCGGGCAAACAGAAGTCGTCGTATGCGTCGGTATTTGATCCTGCTATCACGGCTCGCTTACGTTACCGTGGTATTACGGGCCTCGAAGTTGCGGGTTATACCCAGTACCAGCCAGACCTTGATCAGAGCGCTGAAGAGTCTTACGCGGACTCTGCATTACTGCTGGGCGGTCACGTTATTTATACCCTCAAAGACACAACCTTTACGGCACTGTATGCCCGTTGGGACCTGGAAGGCGATGCCGCCGAAGAAGCCGGAAAATCCGAGCAGTATGGCGGCTATGTTGAGGTATCTCAGCGCTTAGGCGAAAAGTGGGGCGTGTTTGCCCGTCAGAGTAACTGGTCGCAATCTGAGGATGATAGCGCTGCTCAGACTGATTTTGGCGTGAATTATTATCCGCACCCTGACGTTGTATTTAAAGCGGATGTTCAGATGCAGAACGACGACGCCGAAAGTCGCGGTGATATTAATTCAGGCAGCGGTTTCAACCTTGGGATGGGTTATCAGTTCTGATAACTCAGGTCGCTAAGCTGAGCCTCTGCCTTGTTCTTTACTGGCAGAGGCAATCGCAGTTCGAGTCGGGACCTCAATTCAGCGTTATCGGCTGTATTATGAACAGGATTCAGCCATGCCTCTTCCTGAAGATGTTGATCAGCTCGGGTAATAATCACTTCATCGGATGCGATCAACTCGGGTAAAACGACTTCGAGAAAATCGAGTGTCTCAGGGTAAGGGTGACCGATTAAAATGGCGCTGCCTTTACGCTCTGCAATATCCATTGCGCGTTGAAACTGTTGGAAAAGCCCGTCCAGACTGCGGTCATTATCGAGAAAGACATCGCGCCGGTCTGTTGGTATTCCCGCCTGCTGAGCTTCACTTTCGGCCAGGCTCAAGGGGTTAGTGAGGCTATCGATAAAATACAGCCCGCGTTGCTGAACCACCTTCATAATACTGCTCATGGCGGTCTGATCCGCGGTTAGAACACTGCCCATATGGTTGTTAACCCCCTGCACATGAGGAATTGAGTCCAGGCTCTCGGACAGAGTTTCCTGAAGTTCAGCGGGTGTCATGTCCTGAGTCAGGGCACCTGGCCCTAAAGCTGCCCCAGTGGCGTTAGCCATAGGGGCGTGAAGCATAATGCCCTTGTTGTTCTCCGCCGCTTTATTGGCGAGACGTTTTGCGTGAGGGGTATGAGGCAGAAATGCCAGTGTTACCGGGCCGGGAAGCGCGACAGCGCGGTCACCTAACGGACCGTTGTTGCCGACATCATCGATAATGATAATGAGGGTCGGCGTACTGCTTTCAGCGGCGCTCGCCGGTGAAGAAATCACCGGTAGAGCGGACAGTGCAATAAGCGCCAGAAAAAGCGCAGAGAGAGGCTTTCGTATCACCGCGCGGTTCATCCTTATTCGGCAGTAGGACTGCTGCTTCTGGCTTTCTTAGGGCTAAGAATCGAGACACCACGGAGCAGTGTATGTGCTTCATAAAGCTGGAAATCACGACGAATCAGATCATCGCTCTTATTTTCTTTCTGGCTCTCTTTGCTGTTCTTTGAAGTGACTTCGCCGTCAGGGTTTTCAAGGTGCCCGGGTAAATCAGACTCTTTGTAGTACTGTTGTTCACTTGGCGTCACTTCGCTTTGCTCGACGACGATATCCGGCACGATACCCTGCGCCTGAATAGAGCGGCCGTCCGGTGTAAAGTAGCGGGCTGTGGTCAGTTTGACCGCAGCGGTTTCTGAGACTGGCAGAACCGTCTGAACGGAGCCTTTGCCGAAGGATTGAGTTCCCACGATGACGGCACGGCTGTGATCCTGTAAAGCACCAGCGACAATTTCTGACGCTGAGGCAGAACCACCGTTAATTAGCACAACAATAGGGATGTCTGGCACTAGAGTGTCTTTGCGCGCTTCGTAGCGGACATCTGACATAGGCGAGCGCCCTTCGGTGTAGACGATCAGGCCTTCTGAAATAAAGGTATCGACGACAACAACTGCGGCCTGGAGTACTCCGCCCGGATTGTTACGCATATCCAGAATCAGGCCATTGAGGTCAGAATCGTTTTGCCAGGCGCGCAGTGCTTCCTGAAGTTCAGAGCCGGTGTTCTCCTGAAATTGGGTGAGCCGAACGTAGCCGATTTCGCCGTCGAGCATTTCAGTGCGGACACTGGCCACTTTGATTTCCGCGCGCTCAATCGTGAAACTGAGAAGTTCAGCTTCACCTTTGCGGCGTACTTCTAACGTAATCGGCGTACCTGGCTCGCCGCGCATAAGTTCAACGGCATCGCTCAGTGATAAGCCCATCACGGGTTCACCATCGAGGCTGACGATCAGGTCGCCAGCGCGTATGCCTGCGCGCTGTGCCGGGGTATCGTCGATAGGTGTAATGACACGAACAAGGCCATTCTCCATGCCGACTTCAATACCAAGTCCGCCGAACTTGCCTGAGGTATTCTCCTGAAGGTCGGAGAAGTCTTCCTCCTGAAGGTAGGCGGAGTGCGGATCGAGAGAATTGAGCATGCCTTTAATGGCATTGTTGAAAAGCGTCTTGTCATCGACCTCTTCAACGTACGAGCTGCGGATGCGTTCGAATATTTCGGTGAACGTGCGGAGGTCCTGAAGGGGTAGTTCCTGCTGTATCTGAGGGCTACTTTCAATCGCCGATTGATCTTTGGTGATCTCTACCGCGGTTTCTTCAGCGATACCTGTCAACGGCATAACGATGACTGCACTGGCAATCAAGGGGCGGAGCAGATGTTTCCTTAGCATGTTCACTCGCTCTGTATAACGTGCCGCAAGCATGGCACAAAACTGTCTGGCTGTTAAGAATGGCCTGTTCAGAGGCGTTTTTCTTCTTAATCTGGTCGTTTTATCCGCGCTTCAGCCAGGCCGCTGGGTCTTGCGGTTGACCTTTATGACGAATCTCAAAGTAGAGGGCGGCGCTCTGTTGTCCGCCGCTTTTCCCGGCCGTCGCAATAATTTCACCGCCATTGACCCAGCTGCCAACGTCTCTGAGCAGGGTCTGATTGTGTGCATAAAGACTGAGGTAGCCATCGCCGTGGTCAAGAATTAACAGCAGACCAAAGCCCCGGAGCCATTCGGAAAACACGACCCGGCCATGATGTATCGCGCGGACGTCTGCGCCTTCCCGAGTGCCTATCTTCCAGCCTTCCCAGAGTGCATTGGGGCCATTGCGGTTGCCAAATGCAGCGAGCACCGGGCCGGCGAGAGGCCGGGGTAACTTGCCGCGCATCTTACGGAACGGCACTTCATCGTTATGTCGCGGGCTATTACTGACCAGTGTTTCAACTTCGGCCAGCAGGGATTCAAGGCGTTTGCGGTCAGCTTCGCGCTGTTTCAGACGTTCACTTTCGCTGCTCATCTGGCGGTCAAGCTTAGCGAGCAGAGTCTGTTGCTCTGCTCGCCTTTTTTCGAGTCGCTTGTTTTCCCGTGTCAGGCGCGCATCACTCTCGCGTAACTGAGCTTCCTGCTCTGCGATCAGGACTTCGAGATTATCCAACCGGTTCAGTTCGGCGATGGTGTTGCTGAGGTTTTCAAGGCGGGCACGGTTGAAATAACCGAAATAGCGGGTCATTCGTTGATTCTGGGCCGGGTCGTCCTGAGCGAGCCAGAAGCGTATGGCTGCCTCATCGCCCATCTGTCTGGCAAGGCGTATCTGTTCACTTAATAGTTTCTGGTGGCGGTTACGGAGCTGACGAACCTGAGCCTGCTCCGCCTGAAGCTTTTTTAGGCGAATCTGCTCCTCACGCAAACGAGCGCGGGTAGCTTCTATCTCTTTGATCTGCGCGGCTATTTCCTGATCGGATTTGCGCAGGCGTTGTTGCAGCTCATCATGCTCTTCTCGGGCTTCTGTGAGCCAGCTTTGCAGCTTTTTGATTTCGGCTTTGATCTGATCCAGACGTGCCTGGTCATCAGCCTGAACGGTCAGGCTGATGATCATAGTCAGGATGACAACAACAGAACGTAGCATGAGGTCGTAAGTCTGGATTACCTGGTCAGTAGCGAAACACCGGTCATTTCAGCCGGTTGTTCGACGCCCATAATATCAAGAAGGGTAGGTGATACGTCACACAGGCGTCCGGTGTTCAGGCCACCTTCCGCACGGTTGTGGACGTGAATCAGATTCACTGGGCCGGTGGTGTGCTGAGTCATCGCCTGGCCATTTTCATCCAACATCTGCTCGGCATTGCCGTGGTCGGCAGTAATCAGGCACTCGCCACCCACTTCCAGAATCGCGTCAGTTACTTTCTGCAGGCAGTCATCAATGCATTCCGCGGCTTTAACAGCAGCGTCGTAGACACCGGTGTGACCGACCATGTCGCCGTTTGCATAGTTACAGACGATCAGGTCGTAACCCCCATTTTTAATGGCGTCGACCAGTTTATCGGTGACCTCTGGGGCGCTCATTTCGGGTTGCAGGTCGTAAGTGGCAACGTCTGGTGACTTCACAAGAATACGGGTTTCGCCGTCGTACTCCTGTTCGCGACCGCCTGAGAAGAAGAAGGTCACGTGGGCGTATTTTTCTGTTTCAGCAATACGCAGTTGCTTCATGCCTTTGTCAGAAATGTATTCGCCAATGCCATTGACCAGCTTTTCCGGCGGAAAAGCACAGTTGGCTGGAATGTCAGCGGCGTACTCCGTCATCATGACGTAGTCGCAAAGAGTAGGGCGAGCCTGGCGCTCAAAGCCTTTGAATTCATCACCTTCGACAAACGCGCGGGTGATTTCACGGGCGCGGTCTGGGCGGAAGTTAAAGCAGATGATGGCATCGCCGTCTTCCACTTTGCCCGGCTGGTCGCCAATCACAGTGGCTTTAACAAACTCGTCGTTTTCGTCACGCTCGTAAGCGGCTTTCAACGCATCAACACCTGTTGGTGCTGAGAATTCGGCCTGACCTAGTGTCATGGCGTTATAGCCTTGCTCGACACGGTCCCAGCGGTTATCACGGTCCATCGAGTAGAAGCGACCAATCACAGTCGCAATGGCGGCGTTACCGAGTGTCGCGCAATGCGCTTCAATTTTGCTGAGCGACGGTTCGGCTGAGCGTGGTGGCATATCGCGGCCGTCGAGAATCGCGTGGATGCAGACCTTGCTGACACCTTTCTCTTTGGCCATATCAAGCAGGGCAATCAGGTGATCTTCGTGACTGTGAACACCGCCCGGCGATAGCAGACCAAGCAGATGCACGGCCTTGCCTGTCTCTGCCGCTTTGTCCATCGCCGCTGCGAGAGCTGCGTTACTGGTCAGCTCGCCATCGCGGATAGTTTTGTTGATGCGAGTGTAGTTCTGATACACGATGCGACCAGCACCGAGGTTCATGTGGCCAACCTCAGAGTTACCCATCTGGCCATCCGGCAGACCAACGGCTTCGCCTGACGTCTGAATCAGAGCATTCGGGTACTCATTCAGAAGGCGATCCCAGGTTGGGGTGTTGGCATTGGCAATGGCGTTGTTCGCGGTTTCTTCGCGGTAGCCCCAGCCATCAAGAATAATCAGGGCGGTCGGTTTTGGTCGCGTGGTCATGTCCGTACACTCAGAATTACAGCAAAACGGCAGTATACCTTACCCCCGTGCGACACTGAACAAAGCGCCCGCGAATAATTGTCATATACAGGAATGACAATGCGTCGGCGGTGGAGGCATAGCGCCAGTGACGGTATACTCCGGCCTCCATATTGAAAGACAGTAGACAGGCTAATGGATCAGTACATTGAATTTGTCGTAAATCACTGGTGGCTGGTAGGTATCTGGGCAGCGTTTTTGGTCGCTTTGCTCTGGGATAACAACCGCCGCAACGGGCAGACTGTGTCCACCGCTGAAGCGACGACTATGATCAACCGCCAGAACGCATTGGTTCTGGACATCCGCGACAAGGCTGACTTCAAAGCAGGTCACCTTGTGAACGCGGTCAACATTCCGTATGCAAGCCTTGCTCAGCGCATGAATGAGTTGGATAAAGAACGCGAGCGTCCGATTGTACTGGTATGCAAAACAGGCCAGACCGTCAGCATGGCGGGTAAAATGCTGCGTGAAAAAGGCTTCAACGCTGTACGTATGAAAGGCGGCATGATGGAATGGAACAGCCAGAATCTGCCAGTCGTTAAGAATTAAATCTGATAAGGAACCAACCAATGGCCGAAAATAAAGAACAGGCGCAGTTCGCTCTTCAGCGTATCTACACCAAAGACGTGTCATTCGAAGCACCTAACTCTCCAGTGGCATTTACCAAGCCGTGGAAGCCTGAAGTAAAGCTCGATCTGAACACCAATGGTCGCAAAGTCGATGAACAGCACTACGAAGTTACTGTAAAAGTGACTGTGACTGCAAAGAACGACGGCGACACCGCGTTTCTGGTTGAACTGGTACAGTGTGGCCTCTTCGTTGTGGCGAATATTCCAGAACAGCAGATGGGTCCGATGCTGGGTGCTATGTGCCCTAATATTCTGTTCCCGTATCTGCGCGAAAACGTCGATAACCTGGTTGTCAAAGGCGGTTTCCCTGCGCTGATGCTGGCGCCGATCAACTTTGACGCCCTGTATCAGCAGCGTGTTAAAGAAGCACAGGCCCAGCAGGCTGGCGAACAGCCAACGCATTAATAATGCTGCTTCAACAAAAACGCCCCGAAGATCGGGGCGTTTTTGTTTCTGTAAGGCTCACACCTCTGGCTTATTGCCCACCCTCATAGCCAAGCTGGCGCCAGGCCTCATAGACCATGACTGCAACGGCATTCGACAGGTTCATACTGCGGCTGTGTGACAGCATGGGCAGACGCAGCCAGTCTTTTTCTGGAATCGTCAGCCTTACATCCTCGGGCAGGCCTCGGGTTTCTGGCCCGAACATCAGATAATCCCCCTTGGTGAAAGCAACATCAGAATGACGGGTCTTACCTTTTGTAGTCAGAGCGAAGAGGCGTTGTGGATGTTCGCAATCAACAAACGCTTCGTAGTCTTTGTGTATCTTCACGCTCGCCCACTCGCTGTAATCCAGACCCGCCCGGCGCAATGCTTTCTCTTCCATGTCAAAGCCCAGGGGCTCAATAAGGTGCAGATGACAGCCTGTGTTAGCGCACAGACGAATGATATTGCCCGTGTTGGGTGGAATCTCTGGCTCGAAAAGAACGATATGAAACACGCTGGATATCCGGAAGTAGGGGTGGTGCACTCGACGCACTAAAATAGAAATCTTATTGCTTTGGGCCACTTTCTGGGTCGGCTCGGGGTCATTATAGTCAGGCGTGTCGTCTCAGACCATCGCTTTTCCCACCATGGTCTACACTCAGATTCAGTAAGTTGAATTTGTGTGAGGGTTGCCATGCAGCTGCCGTGGCTGAAACAACGTCGAACCGCGCAGGGATGTCTGGGAATAGAGATCAATCATGGTCGTGCCTGGGCAGTACACCGCACTCAGCGTGGGGTCGTCTCCAGCTATATCGCAGAGGCTGATGAGTCAGGCTTTGCTGAATTGTCCGAATGGATCGAAGCTCAGGGGTTAGCAGGTTCGCCGACCGTGGTCTGCATGGATAGCGAACGCTATGACTTGCAGCTAGTGGATGCACCCCCAGTTGCACCGGAAGAGCTGACAGATGCGCTGAGCTTTCGTATCGACGAGCTGGTCGGAGCGCCTGCCGCCGATAAGGTGTTGCAGGCATTTCCTCTTCCCGGCGATGCGTATCGTGGGCGAATGAGCATGGCGTTTGCCGCGATTACCGACAGGGCATATCTGCAGGAGATCGTTGAATTCTGCCGTGACAGCAATCTGCAGTTAGAGCAGATCATTATCAACGAGTTGGCGGTTCTGAATCTTCTGGCAAGTATTGAGCCCGAGGACAGCGTCGCTGTCGTGCGCCTCGAAGGTAATAGCGGTGTCATTTATCTCTACCGTGACGGAGCACTCTACTTCACTCGTCAGATTTCTCTGGGAACCGACGATCTGGGCCTCAGTTCGCTTAATGTCGAAGAGGGTGGCCTGAGTATGCAGCCCAACAGCCGCATTGATGTGCTTGCCCTTGAGCTGCAACGCTCGATGGACTATTTCGAAAGTCAGCTGGGGCTGGGTGCAGTTTCTCAGTTGTGGATGCTGAAGTCTGATCTTGTCGATGTAACCGATGCCTTGGGCGAACTTGAGGAGCGTGTGAATACGCCCGTCCGTCTCATGTCGCTGGAAAGCTCCTTTAACCGTCAGGAAGATGACCGCCCACTCACGGCGTCCCTGGCTGTTGCACTCGGAGGGGCGCTTAGCTATGAGCTGGGAAATTAAACAACGGGTCAATTTCTATCTGGACGAGTTTCAGCCTCCTAAGATCCCTGATGATCTGAAGATGATTCTGATTGGTGCTGGCTTGCATGTTGGTATTGCGGTCGTTGTTCTTCTCGGTCTGGTGATTAACTGGCATTGGCAGGGGCACCGTCTGGAAGGCATGCAGGAGCGTCAGGCCATTGTTGAGCAGCAGGTTGCCAATATTGAAAGTGAGCGTCCGCCGCTCAAATTGGATGATGCTCTCGTCGCCCAGCGTGCCAAACTCCGCGAAGATCTTGAAAGCAGTCAGCGAATTCTGCGCTATCTGACTCAACAGGAACTCGACAGCAGCACGTCATTCACCACCATGGTGAAAGAGTTAGGGGATCAGGATGTCCGGGGAGTCTGGCTTAAGAGTTTTGCCTTCTATGATGAGGGCCGTCACATCAATATCTCAGGCTTTACCGATGATCCGGCGAAAATCTCCCGGTACGTTTCTGACCTTCTTAAGCGCAGCGGTTTTTCTGAACAGGCATTCCGTTTCGTCGATGTCCGCAAACAGGAAGACAGCCGTTGGCTGACCTTCAAGCTGGATACCCGTCCGCGAGAAAAAGAAAAGCCGGCGGAGCCTCGTAATGCGGCACTGACGTCTGCCGAGTTGATGCGTCGTGCGAGGGAGGGGGTCTTATGAAAATTATCTGGTGGCAAGACCCTCGTATTGTCTCAGGGCTGGAAAAGTATCGTGAGTTGAGCGCCCGCGAGAGAAAGCTTGTACTGATCACAGCGCATGTTGTGATTGCGGCTGTCGTTCTGTTTTTTATCGCAGGCCCCATCTGGACCACGGCACTGAATGAACGTAAGCAAGCTAACGAACTTGAGTCTAACGCATTACGTCTTGAGGCTCATTTGCAGCGTTTACGCAGTACCCCTGTGCTTGACCCGAATGATGCTGTGCGCGATGACATAGAAAAAGTTTTGAGCCAGAAAGCCGTCGTAGATGAGCGGATTCAGAGTCTTACCGATACCCTGGTCGCTCCTGAAAATATGCCGTCGGTACTGGAATCGATGATGACTCAGGACGCCCGACTCAAGCTGATCAGTCTCGAGAATAGTGAGGGAGAGAGCATCGCGCTGGGCTCTGAATTCAGTGACGTCGACCTTTATCGCCATGGTATGAAAATTCGCATGTCCGCTGACTACCCTTCATTGATGAGTTATCTGCAACGTCTGGATTCGATGCCATGGAAACTCTACTGGCAGTCGCTTGACTACACGGTTGAAAACTACCCAAGCGGTGAGCTTTATCTTGAAGTCTTTACCCTCAGTACCCGTGAGGAGATTCTCAGTGATTAGATCAGTCGTAATGGCGCTTTGCCTGAGCGGACTTTCCCTGAATGCGATGGCGGCCAGTGATCCGATGAAGCCGCCACAGTTCGCTCCTGCAGCGGTCGAGCAATCAGCAGTAAAGAGAACAAGCTTTACGCTACAACAGATAAAAATGAGTCAGAACGGAGCGTCTGCGGTAATTAACGGCAACTTAGTGAAAGAGGGCGATATCGTTTCCGGTGCCCGGGTTGTGAAAATTACATCAGACAAAGTTGTTCTGAAATACAGGCAGAAACTTAAAACACTGTCTTTACTTACTAATACGAAACATTCTGGTAAGTAGGATGCAGACTGTGAAAATATTTAGAAATACAAGGTTCGACCGAGCTGCTGTGATTGTTGCCAGCCTGCTTATGGCGTCATGCGCGACGACCTATACGCAGAAGCAGACAGATCAGAAAGCAGAGCGACCAGCTGCACCAAAGAAATTACTCGAAGCAGATGCTCCTATGCTGGCTGGCCTGGACCCGAAAAGCCTGATGCCAGAAATCGCCTTGCCAGAAAAAGCTGAAGAGCGTTTTGATGTCACTGCCAATCAGGTGCCTGCGCCGGCATTCTTCAACAGCCTGGTCGAAGGTACTGGGATGAATATGATTGTTCATCCGGATGTCAGCGGCAAAATCTCTTTAAACCTTAAAGACGTAACTGTCCGTGAAGCCCTGATGGCTGTTCGTGATATTTACGGGTACGACTTTAATGAATCTGGATATGGCGTGCAGATTCTTCCTAAGGCTGCGCAAACCCGCATATTTCCGATTAACTACCTAAATGTCATGCGTTCAGGCCGTTCAGGTATGAAGGTCAGTAGTGGTATGACCAGTTCTGACGCAGAGAACAGCGGAGCAGCGACCTCTGTGTTCGGCGAGTACGACGGTAATCAGACTAATTCCTCAGAAGTAGAGACACTGACCGGCTCTGAATTCTGGAAAGACCTGCGTTCGACACTGTCTCTTATGATGGCTTCAGAGGAAGGTGCCTCCGTCGTCGTTGATGCGCATGCTGGCCTTGTCATTGCTCGTGCAATGCCTGGAACACTGACTCAGGTTCAGAAATACCTGGAGCAGGCTGAGCTGACTGTACAGAAGCAAGTTCTGATCGAAGCAAAAATAGTAGAAGTCACACTCAGTGACGGTTACCAGAGTGGTATTAACTGGAATACGATTGCGGCACAGACGGGAAAGAATGACGTCTGGGCAACACAAACCTCAACTGCTTTAAATGACCCGAATGAATTGGCTGGTATTTTCAGTCTCAATATCGATGCAGGTAACTTTGCCGGTGCCCTGAGCCTTCTGGAAACACAAGGTGATGTCGAGGTACTTTCTAGTCCACGTATCGCCACCGTCAATAATCAGAAAGCAGTGATCAAAGTCGGTAACGACGAATATTTTGTTACCGACGTGACCCGCACAACGACGGCAACGGTAACAGGCACCTCGGATACTCCTGAAATTGAGCTGACGCCATTTTTCTCGGGTATTGCTCTCGATGTGACCCCACAGATTGGTGATGACGAAGACATTACCCTGCACGTTCATCCGAGCGTGACAGAAGTCGAGGAAAAACAGAAACGTATCCAGCTGAACGATGATGAATATTCGTTGCCGGTCGCAGCCAGTACCGTTCGCGAGACAGATTCTATTGTTCGTGCCCGCTCAGGCCAGATCGTTGTTATTGGCGGACTGATGCAGAACAAGTCAAACGATGTTGTGCACAAGGTACCGGTACTGGGAGATATTCCTGTGCTGGGTGCATTGTTCCGTCAGACGCGCCGCGAGACAGTCCAGAGTGAACTGGTCATTCTTATTCAGCCCCGAATTATCGGTACACAGTTACCTGCGGAGCGTATAGAGCAGCTCAACAGCCGTTACTCTCGCGTGTTATTGCCGGAGTGGTGAGATGGATGTTACTGAGATCAAGCAAGCTTGCGAGTCACATTATGGACTGAGTGACACCCCTTTCTCTTTGACGCCGGATACCGGATTTTACGTCGGCCTTGAGTCTCATGACGAAGCATTTGAAGCCGTTCAGTATGCACTGGCTGGCGGTGAAGGTTTTATCAAAGTCACTGGAGAAGTCGGCACTGGAAAAACATTGTTGTGTCGGCGTCTTCTGAATCACCTTGAATCAGTTAACAGTGATACTGCTTATATTCCTAATCCGACGCTATCTCCCACAGCACTTTGGCTGGCAATCGGAGATGAGCTCGGATTATCTGGCCACTCTAGACTGAGCCAGCTGAGGGCGGATATTCAGCGTTATCTTCTTAATATCGCTCAGGAAGGACGGCGCCTGGTCCTGGTCATTGACGAAGCCCAATGTTTGCCAGCAGAAACGCTGGAGGCATTAAGACTCATTTCCAACCTCGAAACAGAACGTCAGAAACTGGTCCAGATCGTTCTCTTCGGTCAGCCTGAATTAGACGACATCCTGAGTGAACAACGCTTCCGGCAACTGCGCCAGCGCATCACCACGTCCGCTCATATTGAAGCGTTACGTACGCCTGAGAGTGTCAGTCATTACCTGAATCACCGACTGGTCTGCGCAGGCTACCGTGGTGAGCCGTTGTTTACACGGGGGGCCGTTCGATTTTTATGGATCAGCAGCGGTGGTACACCGAGGCTGGTCAATGTTCTGGCCGCCAAATGCTTGCTGGTGGCCTTCGGTCAGGGCAGTAAGGCCATCCATGCTCAGCATGTAGAAAAGGCGGCAGCAGACACTGAAAGTATTCAACAACCGATCGCATGGCATGAACGTCTGAAACTCGTTATCGGGCTATAAGGAGCGAACTATGAGTCTTATACATCAGGTTCTGAAAGATCTCGATGGTCAGCGAGAAGTCACACCCGGAGAAATTATTGGCTATGCCGATCACGAGAACAACCATCGTGTGATGATATGGCCTGCACTTGTGATCTCTATTCTTGCTGCTGTGTTTGTATTGTATTTCAGTCAGTATTTTGAGTCTGATCCGTCTGTAATTAATCGCAGTTCTATACCTGTTATTCCTGTAACGGGAACGAATCCAGCCGTTGTTCCCGTCATTGCTGAAGTGTCTGGCCCAGCAGAGATGCCTTTAAGCGACACAGGCAGAGAGACGCATCAAATGCAGCAACCCGAAACAATTACGTTGGCCATTGCACCAGAACCTGAAGTGGCAGGTAATTCAGTATTTCTTGAAGAGGTAGCCGCTCAGGAACAGTCGCCACCTGCCGCGGTCGTCCAACCTGCTGAAGCCAGATCAGAGGCTCCAGCTTCAATTCCCGAAGCCCTGGTGGTCGACGAGCCTGAAGCAGCATCCGTGCAAGTCTCCGTCATAGAAGCCCACTCCACAGAAGCCTCCATTGCAAAAGACGCTAACGCAGCAAGTGCGAGTGTGACACGACGTCTGGACCCTGAGAATTTCTATATCCGTGCGGTAACTTACTATCGCAATGGCGACTGGCAACGCGCGTTGTCTCAGTTAGAAGAGGCGATCAAGCTGGGAACCGCGATTGAGTATCCCGCACTGCAGGCCCGTATTTATCTGGAGCAGGGGATGCGTGATGAGTTTATTGCTGCGTCCGAAAAATACGCCACGAATCAGAGTCGCACCTGGCTCAGTACGATTGCACCGGGCCTGCATATGTTTGGGCAGTATCAGGCGGCCGCAGAATACTACTCGCGCCTGATACAACAGGAGCCGCGTAATACACAGTGGGCTATTGCCCGCACTCAGGCACAAATAGACGCTGGCGCAACCGCCGCAGCACAACAAAGCCTTGAGTTCCTCACCGAAAATTACCCTCTGAGTAAACCACAGCAAGACTGGGTGAAATATCAGCAAGGGCTGCTGGAGTAAAACATGGAAGCAAGATTACGTCGTAAAGTTCGTGTCGGCGATCTGCTACTTGAGAAGCAGTTAATCGATCAGAAACAGTTGCAGATGGCGCTGGTAGAGCAGAAGCGCACCGGAAAAAAATTGGGTAAAGCGATTACGGATCTCGGTTTTGTCTCAGAGGTTAAATTGCTTTCTATTCTTTCTGATTACTTTGGTTATCCATTTATCGATCTGTCGCGTTTTCGTCTCGATAATGCGCTGATACAGCAGTTGCCTGAAACTCAGGCCCGTCGATATCGCTGCCTGCTATTGTCAGAAGAGCCGGGCGGAATGATGGTCGGTATGGCCGATCCGACTGATCTGATGGTTATTGATGATCTCCAGAAAATTCTTAAAAAGCCCGTTCTGCCAGCGTTTGTTCAGGAAGATGAGCTGCTCTCTATTCTCGATAATGTCTATCGTCGTCAGGAGCAGATGGCTTCCATTGCGGGTGAACTGGCGGGTGAATTACAGAGCAGCGACTTCGATATCAATGCCATTGTTTCAAGCTCTGATACGTCAGAGGCTCCGGTTGTTCGCTTGTTGCAGAGCCTGTTTGAAGATGCCGTACAGGTAAAAGCATCGGACGTGCATATTGAACCGGAAGAGAGCCAGTTGCGTATTCGCTTGCGTGTTGATGGCGAATTACAAGAACAGATTATGAAAGAGAAACGCGTTGCCTCGGCATTGGTATCGCGTTTAAAAATCATGTCGGGTCTGGATATTTCGGAGAAGCGTCTACCACAGGATGGCCGCTTCAATATCCGTGTCCGTAATAAGAATATCGATGTGCGTCTGTCGACGATGCCAGTTCAGTTTGGTGAGTCGGTGGTTATGCGTCTGCTTGATCAGAGCGGCGGTATTCTGAGTATGGCGTCACTGGGGATGCGGGATCAGATCCGTAAGCGCTTTGAATATCTGATTACTCGTCCGCATGGATTGATCCTTGTCACCGGCCCGACGGGTTCAGGTAAAACAACAACGCTGTACGCGGCACTGACTCAGCTGAATCAGGCCGAAAAGAAAATTATCACCGCCGAAGATCCTATCGAATACAGGCTTCCGAGAATTAACCAGGTCCAGGTAAATACCAAAGTGGGTCTCGAATTTTCGACTGTTCTTCGTGCGGCTCTGCGTCAGGACCCGGATATCGTTCTGATTGGTGAGATGCGTGACCATGAGACGGCAGAGATCGGCTTACGAGCTGCAATGACAGGTCACATGGTGCTGTCGACGTTGCACACCAACGATGCCCAGTCAGCAGCGGCACGCCTGATGGATATGGGCGTTGATAGCTATCTGGTTGCTTCGTCACTGAGAGCTGTTCTGGCACAGCGTCTTATTAAAAAGCTGTGCCCTCATTGCACTCAGAATTACGAGCCCGATGATCAGGAAAAAGCCTGGTTAGAAACTATGGAACCTGGCAGCTCAACACGTCAGTTCCTGAACGGAAGAGGTTGCCATCACTGCAACAATACCGGCTATCAGGGGCGTGTCGGTATTTACGAGTTACTGGAACTCGATGCCAACATGATAGGTGCATTGCGTAAGGGGGATTCTCAAGGGTTCTCTGAGGCAGCGTTGAAATCTCCGTATTTCCGCCCGTTAGCAATGTCTGCACTGGACTTTGCGACAGAGGGTGTGACCTCCCTTGATGAAGTCTTCCGTGTATCAGCAACCCTGGATGGCGAGGAGATCTGATGGCCATTTATCTCTATCGCGGTCGCGATAATTCGGGGGCGGCGGTAGAGGGCTCCCTACAGGCGGGTAGCCGGGAAGTCGCAGTATCGCAGCTGATGCAACGCGGCATTACCCCGCTTAAAATTCAGCAACAGAAAGTATTACCCTCGAAGGACGGTAAAACGGTCCAGCGTTCTCAAAAAATTAAATCTGAAGAGCTCGTCCTGTTTACTCGTCAGTTGTATGCACTGACTAAGGCGGGTGTTCCTATCATCCGGGCGCTGACCGGGCTGGCCGAAAGTGCGAACAACGATCAGTTACGCACGGTTCTTCAGGATATCAGCGACCAGCTGGTCGGTGGTTCTGATCTGGCTTCGGCATTTAGAAGGCACCCTAAACTCTTTTCTCCTATTTACGTCAGCATGATCCATATAGGTGAGAGCACAGGGAATCTTGATGATGCACTGATCCGCCTGGTGGGCCACCTGGAAATGGAACGGGAAACCAGAAAGCGTATCAAGTCCGCGTTGCGCTATCCCATTATGGTTATCGGTGCCATTGCAATCGCGATGGTGGTTGTCACTATGTTTGTGATTCCAAGCTTCTCGTCGGTATTTAATAAGCTAGGCGCTGACCTGCCATTTGCCACGTTAATCCTGATTGCTGTTTCCGATTTCATGCAGAACTGGTGGCATGCCTTGTTGGCCGGTCTGATTGTTGGCGGTCTTGCTTTTAGACAGTTTATCGCCACCGATGAAGGGGCTGTCTGGTGGGACAGAACCAAACTGAATATTCCTCTTATCGGTACTATTTTCGAGCGCATCGCACTGGCGCGTTTTTCCCGTTCTTTTTCCATGATGCTGACTGCTGGTGTGCCAATCCTGAATAGCCTGTCTATTGTGGCGGCGAGTGTTGGTAATAAATATATCGGTAATGCCGTCAGCGATATGGGCGATGGGGTCCAGCGTGGCGAAGGGCTGACCAATACGGCGCAGAGAACTGGCCTGTTCACACCACTAGTACTTCAAATGATGTCGGTTGGTGAAGAAACAGGGGCTGTTGATCGGCTACTTGATGAGGTCGCTGACTTTTATGAAGAAGAGGTCGACTACGAGCTCAACCAACTGTCAGACGCGATAGAACCCATCCTGCTCGTGTTTCTGGGGGCGCTGGTACTTCTGCTCGCTCTGGGTGTTTTCTTACCCGTGTGGGAGCTCAGTGGTGCAGTGTCAGGTTAGACACTGACGCCACATATGTAACAGAAGTTTTTGTAATTCAATATTTGTTTATTTTCGTTAATACCAGCTTCAAAAATTCAATTGTTGACTAAGGTTTAAGTATGCCAACGACGTTACTGAACGTCGGCCGGAAACGAGGCTTCTCTCTACTCCAGTCGGCGATCGCATTGGCGGTAATGATGGTCGGGATACTGATTCTGGTGCCCCGGATGGACAACATTATCGAGGATGCCTGGCGTGCACATGTTAAGTCGGTGGGTAGCTCCCTGCAGACCGGAGTGATGATTTTCCGGAAAGCCTGGATGACCGATAAAAACAGCACCCTGCTTGAAGGCTTTGCTATGAATCAATATGGCTGGCCGGTACCGCAGGAACCGGACGGGATGTCCGGATCAGGAGTAACAACGACACTGAGTTGTGAAGCGCTGTGGAATAGTCTTCTGGATATAGAAGTTCCGACACTGACCGCTGGTGATAATGCCAGCGCCGATTTCCGGGTCGAAGTCGTAGAGGGACATTGTCGGTACTACCACAGAGCAAGAGGCGACAGATTTTACATTGACTATAGCTCGGCCGATGGCCGCGTAAGCTGGAATATCCGATAACACACAGGAGTCGGGACATGAAAAAACAAAGAGGTTTTACACTGATCGAACTGGTCATGGTAATTGTTATTCTCGGTGTGCTCTCTGCCTTTGCGCTACCGCGTTTTGCAGATTTTGGTCAGGACGCACGGGTAGCCAGTCTGAATGCACTGGCTGGTGCGCTACGAGCTGCTGCCAACATTGCACATGCGCAGCAGCTGGCAGATGGTTCAACGCCCGGTCAGCCAGTGGTTCTTGAAGGCGCCTCCATTGCTATGGTGAACGGTTACCCTCAGGCCGTACAGGCTGGCATCACTGACGCTGCTCAGGTCGCTGGTGACTACCAGATTACTCATGGAGCCGCCGCAGGTGGCGAAGAGGCTGTTTATACCCTGACAACTGGGGCCGGCTGTACTGTGACTTATAAAGCTGCAACTGCTGCAACGGATAACGTGAATCCAATCACCGCAGCGCCAGAGGTTGTTGTTGATCCAAACGGTTGCTGAGGCCGCTTTGATCCGCCAACGAGGCTTCACACTGGTTGAGATGATAATGGTGATCACATTGATCGCCATTATCTCAATCGGCGCAAGCAGTCTCTTTCTCAATACAGATCGCTACACAACCATCGCTGCACGCGAGCAGCTGGTCGCAACTGCGGTACTCGCCCAACGAAGAGCTCTGGCTAATGCGATAGCAGCGACCCCGGTGAACCTGACGATCTCTCAAACCAGTTCAGACTGGTTGTACTCGGTATCTCAGGGAACCACCACTTTTGGTACTAAAGAAGCGCCGCGCAGTGGCGCTGAACTAGCGGTTAATGGCGCATCATTGTCTGACGGCGGTAGCGTCACCATTAACTTCGATACGAATGCAGAAACGGGGGCTGCGACTCAGTTTGTTTTCTCCGCCGGTAACTCCCATTCACTCTGTATTTCTGCCAGCGGTTTCGCCTATATCGGTAATTGCCAGCCCTGAAGGAGGCACGCACTTTATGCTAAAAATGCGCGGCATGTCTCTGGTCGAAATGGTCATTACGATTGTTATTATTTCCGTCGCTTTAGTCGCTTCTCTGCGTGCGTTCAGTGTTCTTACGGGGCGCTCTGCTGACGTTCTTATTCAGACCCGGTCCGTCGATCTGGCTCAGCTCTATTTTGATGAAATACTGTCGCGCCGGTATGACGAAGCGACGGGTACTAATGGTGTACCGGCCTATACTGGAGCCTGTCGGATTACCGACGATGGTGAAAGTCGCGATAATTTCGATGATGTCGATGACTACAACGTGGTGGTGAATGAAGCCCCGGATACGATGGACGCTTCTCTGGCCACCGACTACAGCGGCTACACAGTGTCTATCAACGTAGTCTGTGATGACTCTATTGGTGTGAACACCGGTGGCGCTAAGCGTATAGAAATCACGATTGACGACCCGATCGGCGATACCTCGGTATTCTCTATGTATAAGGGGAATTACTGATGGTAACAAAAGTGATGACGTTAACTTATCTGCGGCGTCAGTCTGGATTTACCCTGGTTGAGCTGGTGATGACATTGGTGGTGGCTGCGGTGTTGGGCATCATGTCGGTTCAGTTTATCCGCTCTACCAGTGAAGGTTTTATCTCAAGCAACGGTCGTGAACAATTAGCGGCGGCTGGCTATGTCGTTAACGAACAGATCAGCCGCGGATTGCGCGACGCTCTACCGGGCAGTATCCGTACCACCGCTGACGGACTGTGCGTTGAATATATGCCTGTAGTCGCCGCTTCGATGTACACCGATTTATCGGTTAATTCGGCAGTTACCTCATTCCGTGCCGCACCATATTCTGTATCCGACGGTGCGAGTGGTTACGTATCTGTTTATCCTATCGGGTCGGCTAACCTGTACGCCCAGAATGATCCGGGACCTCTGACGCCGGATATCGGCTCAGTGCCCGCGGGGACAACCGAGGTTGATGTCACGCTTGCGAGCTCTCATACCTTCCCATCAGATTCGCCGGAGCGTCGCTACTATTTATCGTCTGCGCCTGAAGCCGTCTGTCAGGATGGAGCCTATCTCTATCGTTACCGCAACTACGGCTTTATCAGTGACGTCGCTAACCTAAAGGCAGCCTTACCTACCAATCGGGCTGGCGGTCGCACCGTTCTGGCATTTCCACTTCAGGCAGGATCCATGACATTTCGCTTTCAGAATCCAACGCTGGCGCGAAGTGGCCTGGTGGCATTTGAGTACGTGCTGCAACACCCGACAACAGGCGAGACGCTTTCCATGGGGCAGCAGGTGAGGGTTGTTAATGTTCCCTGATGATGTGAAACGGATAGCTCTATCCCCGCAGCGCGGCTTTGGTCTGCCAATGGCGCTGTTTGTTATTACTGTGCTTGCTGTGATCGTCACGGTAATGGGGTCTATGCAGACGACCAGTGGTCAGTCGAGTGTGCTTCATATTCAGGGGGAGCGCGCTTTTTACGCTGCTGAATCAGGTACCGAAGCGGCTCTTAATGTACTGCTGCCTCCGGATGGTTCTCCCGGGCGAGCCTGTGCAACTTCCCCATTTTTTACTGCGACTTTTACTGCTCCTGGTCTGCGCGGATGCAGTGTTTCCGTCAGTTGTGTTCAGATGACCATCGGTAGCGAAAACCTTTTTACACTGACATCGCAGGGTTCTTGTGGCACCGGACTTGATCAGGCGTCACGAACGCTAGAAGTTCGGGCTCGGTAGTGTTTCCCGCCTATAGCTAGATTGCCGTTACATAGCGCTGTGATTACGAGGTTAATACAGTCCATCGTGACGTTTTGTGAAAGAATAGAAAAAGCCAAACTGAAGAATATCATTTAGTTATATCGGGAAGGTTTAGCAAGGTGCTGCAGGTTTTGCCGTAACCAAAGGTTAGCTGGAAGAATATTATGCTGAAATATGCGCTGCTGTCTTTATTGTTTACCTCCATGAGTGCCATGGCTCGCATCGATTTATGGTCGGACGACTTCGAGCGGAGCAATCTGAACGGAGGTCCTCAGAAGTACACAGTAACGCCTATTGGTTCTCGTGGTGAGGCGGGCATTGGAACTTACATCGCAAACTCCGGTTCCCGCAGCATGTTTATTTGTTGCGATGAGGTTTACGTTACTTCAGATCCAATGGACCTGAGTGCTTCGAATTACGCAGAAGTTAATTTCTGGTTAAGAAGCGGTTCTGATAACTACAGTGAATGGCCTTCAAGCAGTGATGATCTCCGCCTGGATGTTTTGCTGGATAATGGCAGCTGGCAGGCTTTGCAGTTATGGGAAGGTGGCGGCTCGTCAGGAGGGGATACCTACAACGTTTATGCCAGAATTCCTGTTGCAGGCTTACACAGTAATTTCCGTTTTCGTTTTTACCAGGCTGACGGCTCAGGAAGCTCTTTTACCCGTCGGGACTTCTGGCATATTGATGATCTGAAAGTAACCGACTTTGAAGTCGGTACGACTCGTTACCCTCTTTTCTCCGATGATTTTGAGCGTAATCTCTTAATGACACCACCTCCGGGGGAGACTCTGCCCGATTGGTACGTCACCATTTTTGATGGCAACTTCACTTCTCAGATCAGCAACCATACCGCCGAGACCGGTACTCGTAGCTTTTTTACCTGCTGTGGTGAGCGAGCCACGACTACACGCAGCATCGATTTGTCAGGAGAGACGTTTGTTGAGTTGGAGTACTGGATTCGCTACGGCGATGATAACTTCAGTGGTACGGATGCAATTACGCCAGGGAATTACGACAGTGAAGACCCGTCAGCGGCTGAATTGTATGTGCAGATTTATTTACCTGATGGCACGTGGCGTACGATCGATTTCCATGATCCGTCGGCATCCAATTCTGGGGAAATTTATCGGTATGAGGCGCGGGTTCCTGATGATGCTTTACACAGTAATTTCAGGCTCAGGTTTTATCAAGCTGACGGCACGACTTCGATATTCAGGCGTTACGACTTTTATCACATTGATAATGTCTATGTAGGTACACGCGATGATACCTCATCTGCGGTTCACCATTTTCGTCTTTCGTATAATTCAGCGGCGCTGACCTGCAACCCGCAGGACGTAACAATTCAGGTGTGCGAAGACGCATCTTGTTCAAGCCTGTATACAGACCCTGTCGACATTGTTTTATCACCGACAGGGTGGGTTGGAGGCAATGCCGTTACGATAACGGGTGGCAGTGGTGTTGCCTCGCTGGCCCGTACCGCGGCCGGAACAGTTGATCTGGATGTTGTTTCTTCAGTCCCTTTGATGACAGGTTCCACTAACCGTTGCTCAATCGATAGTGGCTCCTTTACGCCATCTTGTTCGCTGACCTTTTCTGACTCCGGTTTTCTGGTCGATGTACCGGATATTATTGCAGGTAAGGGGACGGCTGTAGCGACGATACAGGCGGTGCGCAAAAGCGATAACGCGCCACAATGTGTACCGGCCTTTGCCAATGTCACTAAAAATGTAGATTTCTGGACGAGTTACGATATTCCTGCCTCTGGCACCATGGCGACAAGTCTGGGCGGCGTAGCGGTATCAGGAAATAATCTATTGCCGACAACGCTGCCGCTGAACTTCGATAGTAATGGTGAGGCAGTGCTACCTTCGTTGAATTATTACGATGCCGGTCAGAAATCACTGTATGCGAGATACGTTGGTACAGGGGCCGATCTCGGCTTGATTATGGAAGGTAGTAACTCGTATATCTCGCGCCCAGCGGGTATGTGTATTGATACAGGCAGTAGCTGCGGTTTGCCTTACGCTTCGTGTGGCGTATTCGGTACGGCAGGGGTTCCTTTTAACGCCAATATTACTGCTGTCGCCTGGGAGTCTGACGGAGATTCCAATTTCTGCTCGGGGAATAGCGGGACGCCGAATTACAACTCGGGCGGGAATATTCTGTTGTCGTCGGGGTTGCTGGCGCCTGTTCCCGGTGCCGCCGGTTCAGTGATTCCAACAGCGTATACGCATGTTGGTTCAAGTGGCTCGGGAGGAACAAACACCATTGCACTTGCGCAGAGTGAAGTTGGCGTGTTCACCTTCGATGCAACGCCACCTTTATATTTTGGTGTCGCACTTGGGTCAACCTCCAGTACGACGCCGGTTACTTATACAAGCCAACCAACCGGTCGCTTCATACCCGATCACTTCGAAGCTTCGACCAGTGATATTGGTGAGTTTTCCCCAGCCTGCCCGACGGGTAACACTTACACCGGTCAGTCATTTGACTGGTTAATTGCTCCTACAATCGCGTTCACCGCATATAATGGGGCAAGCCCCAAGGCAGTGACTGAAAATTATACTCACGACGATTTCCGTCGACTGACTGCGGCGAACGTCGCAGATAATATTACCTATCCCACGGAAGACAATGCGACGGATGGTAACGACGGCAGCCGGTTGCAGCTCTCTGGTGTGCCTGATACACAGTTTAACGACGGGACAATAAGTGTCTCGGCAGCAGGGCAAATGGAATATGTATTCTCGGCAGCGGATAGCCTCGCCTATTTGCGCAACAGCGCTGCTGAAATAAATACATTCAGTCCTGACCTGGTCTTTGAAATTGGCTCGGCTATCTCTGATGGTGAGGCGAATGTAAATAACACGGTAAATATCACACCCGATGGAAGCTCTGTTGATGTCCGCTTCGGCAGGATGATAGTTGAAGACAGTTACGGCCCTGAAAACAGTAATCTGACGTTGCCCATGTCTATGGAATATTTCGCTGATGGTGAATACGTCCTTAATACCTTTGATTCATGTTCGACCTGGAACAGCGCTAACGCCAGTGTGGATAGCTTAAGCTCGATCCTGCCGGGGTCAGGGGCAGTGTCTTCGGGCACGACGGGTAGCAATGGTCTGGAATTAGCAGCGCCCACCACGGTAGCAGGGACTCCTGACACAGGTGATGCCACCGTGACCTACGATGCACCCTTCTGGCTGGAGGGTGATTTTAATGGTGATGGCAACTTCAACAACGATCCATCCGCAACGTCGACTTTCAGCGTTTATCGTGGTCACGAGCGGGTTATCTACAAAAAAGAGTTGAGATAAATGCGCCTACGTAAAAAACAGGTTCGCGTGCGGCCCAGAGTCTGGGCCATTTCAGCACTGTTTTATCTGTGCGCTTCAACTGTGGCTGCCCTTCCGGTGCTGTTTAATTTGCTCAACAGTGCCGTTGTCGGTGTAGACTGGATTGCCAGTAATACTTCCCGGGTGGTGATTAATTCACTGGGCGAACTCAATCTTCGTAACGGTTATGTCGAAGTCGAGTCACGGGCATTTGATTTCTCTGAAGCAGACTCTGTTGATATAAGTTTCGATGTCTACGTGCCATTCAGCCTCGGATTTGGACTTATCGGTAGGGCACCTAACCCGGGAGAAGACTTAGTTGTTCAGTACCGGCGCAGTAACGGCGGCTGGCAGACTCTGACGACCTTTGTTGCAGACTATGGCTTTCTTGGGTTGCTCTCGATAGGAGATAGCTATTCCTATTCCGCCTCGTTGCCTGCAGATGCTTACCACGATAATTTTCAGTTACGTTATGTCATGACCGGCGGAGGGATCAGTTTCTTCGATCTTCTCGGTGATAACTGGTATGTCAGTGATATTGAGATCACTGCGGATCTGCCACCGGCTGGCCCGGATCATTTCCGGTTATCCTATGAGTCTGACGCTTTAACCTGCAAGCCCCAGACGGTTGATATTCTGGCATGCGCAGACAGCACTTGCTCCAGTCTGTACACCGACGATGTGAATATAACCTTGTTGCCAGCGGGGTGGGTCGGCGGCAATACGCGAACTCTGTCGGGCGGTAGCGGTAGCTTTGAGCTTAGCCAGACTGTCCCTGGTACAGCGATTGTTGGAGTGTCATCATCTTCGCCCGCAAAAGTCGGGGGCAGTAATCTCTGCTCGGTGGACGGCGGCAGCGTATCTGTGACGTGTAACCTGGCGTTTGCCGATGCGGGTTTTGTAGTCAGTGTTCCTGATTTTATATCCGCGAAAGGACCCGCTTCGGCGACTATACAGGCAGTCAGAAAGAGTGATAACTCACCTGAGTGTGTGCCGGCTTTCGCAAACGTATCGAAGGATGTGGATTTATATTCCCGTTACGACGCGCCTGCTTCTGGCAGTAAAGCTGTGCAAGTCGCAGGCGTTGATGTGTCCACTTCACCTGTAAGCCCAACAAGCCTCTCTCTTGCCTTTGATGCTTCCGGCACCGCCTCGCTGACGTCCTTTAACTACGACGACGCCGGGCAGAAAACACTGTTTGCCAGTTATACCGGAAGTGGTGCTGATGCTGGACTGATCCTGAATGGACAAACCAGCTTTGTATCGCGCCCGGTGGGTCTGTGTATTGATCCAGCTAATGTCTGTAACGAGCCTTATGAAGACTGTCCAGTGTTTGCGCTCGCAGGTGCGGCATTCCCGGTTAATATTCGTGCGGTCGCCTGGGAAGCAGATAGCGACAGTGATTTCTGTTTGGATAACATCACGACACCAAATTACAGCTCAGTATCGCCGATTACTTTGTCTTCAACCGTTGTCGCACCAGCCGCCGGACAGAATGGCACACTGGAACCCGCTGAATATATTCACCCTGCGAGCGTCAGCGGCGTTTCGAGTATTAATCTTACGCAAGGAGAAACCGGTGTATTTACTCTAAATGCAACGCCGCCTTTGTATTTTGGCGCAGCGCTCGGCACCTTGTCAGATACCAATTTGGCCACCTTCTCAAGTGCGCCGCTGGGGCGGTTTGTTCCCGCGTATTTTGAGGTGAGTGTGGCAGACTCTGGCGTATTTTCTGGCGCTTGTAGTACTGGAAGCAGCTACACTGGGCAATCTTTCTCATGGCTGGTGGCACCGGCAATCACTGTTTCTGCCTACAACGCAGCGGCCGATGCTGAGATTACTCAGAATTATACTGACACTGCTTTTATGCGTTTATCGGTCGGTGACGTATTTAACGGCATTTCATTCCCGTCAGTCGACCAGAGTGTTGTCGGCAACGATGGCCTGGCGCTCCCTTTGGCTGGTTCTCCTACAACTGATTATCAGGCTGGCTCATTAACAGTAAGTAACCCTGGGGTGATGGAGTATGTCTTTTCACCACTAGATAACATCGCCTATGTGCGTGATTTAAACGCTGAAATAAATCCTTTTTCTCCGGAGCTGCAATTTACGCTTACCGGTGTTACTGACGGCGAGGTAACTCAGTCGGCCAGTGTCGACTTTACACCCGATAGCAGTGGGGTGAGTATGCGTTTTGGCCGTATGCGTTTACAGGATACCTTTGGTGCCGAGACTCACGACCTGACGGCAAGGCTGACTACAGAATATTTTCAAGATGGTCGGTATATACAGAATACAGAGGATGACTGTACCGTCTGGGACAGTGCCAATGCTTCTGTAGACGGCATCAGTCAGATCACTGCCAGCTCTGGTCAGTTAACTGAGGGTAGCAGTGGTAACGAGGGAATTACCTTACTCGCCCCAACACTGGTACCCGGCACACCGGATACAGGTGATGCGTCTCTGAGCTACACTGCCCCGCAGTGGTTACGAGGCGATTACGATGGAGATGGTAGTTTTGAATCGCCCTCATCAACCGTCAGCTTCGGTGTCTTCCGTGGGCATGAACGCATTTTATATCGCAGGGAAGTCCGGGAGTAATAGGCTCCCGGTTGTTTTGTCGCGGTCAGCTGAAATAGTCAGTCATCGCCATGATCATCGTCATGATGATCTTCGGTGTCCATCTGCAGCTCTTTGATCTTTCTTGTCAGGGTGTTCCGGCCCCATCCCAGCAGGTTTGCGGCATCGCGACGACGACCCGCGGTATGCTTAAGTGCGGTCTCAATCATAATACGTTCAAAGATAGGAACTGCGGTATCAAGCAGATCCGTCATGCCCGAGGCCAGCTGTTGATCAGCCCAGAAACGCAGATTCTGTTCCCAGTTACCTGAGGTCTGAATATCACTTTTCTGTTCCAGAAGCTCAGGTGGCAGATCTTTTACCAGCACTTCGCGACCAGATGCCATCACAGTGATCCAGCGACAGGTATTCTCGAGTTGGCGGACGTTACCCGGCCAGTCGAGTGTAGATAAAAATTCTTCGGTTTCTGGTCGCAGAGATTTAGTCTCTACTTCAAGCTCTTCGGCTGCACGCTGCAGGAAGTGAGTGAGAAGTTTCGGAATATCTTCACGACGATCAGCCAAGCGAGGTAGGTGGATACGGATAACGTTCAGACGATGGAATAAATCTTCGCGGAATTTCCCGTCTTTTACTAAACCTTCAAGGTCCTGGTGCGTTGCAGCAATAATGCGCACATTCACCTTGACCGGTGTCGTACCACCTACGCGGTAAAACTCACCATCGGCCAGAACACGAAGCAGTCGTGTCTGGGTGTCAGCCGGCATATCACCGATTTCGTCGAGGAATAAGGTGCCACCGTTAGCTTGTTCAAAACGTCCACGACGTTGGCCGCCAGCGCCGGTGAAAGAGCCTTTTTCATGGCCAAAAAGCTCTGATTCGATCAGATCTTTTGGAATTGCAGCCATGTTCAGAGCAATGAAAGGCTCCGGAGCACGAGGGCTATGCTTATGCAGTGCATGAGCAACGAGTTCTTTACCCGTACCTGATTCACCGTTAATTAAAACAGTAATATTCGATTGCGAGAGACGACCAATGGCGCGGAAAACTTCCTGCATTGCTGGCGCTTCACCGATGATCTCCTGCGTTGGCATCTCAGGTTCAACCGATGGTGCCTGTGCTGAAATTTCAGAGAAGTGGTCTATCGCACGTTGAATCAGGCTGACCGCTTCGTCGACATCGAAAGGCTTTGGCAGATATTCAAAGGCACCACTCTGGTACGAGCTGACCGCGCTCTCAAGGTCAGAGTGCGCTGTCATAATGATGACTGGTAAATCAGGATGTGCCTCGTTTGCGTGCTTCAACAGCGTGAGACCATCCATACCCGGCATGCGGATATCCGTAATAATGGCGCTGGGATGCTCTTTTTTCAGTTGATTGAGTGCAGGTTCAGCCTGCTCAAATACTTTGGTATCAATCCCCGCCTGTTGCAGTGCTTTTTCTAAAACCCAGCGGATGGATTTATCGTCATCAATGATCCAGACAGTGCTCATAGTGGTTCCAAAGGCAGATAAATTGAGAATGTGGTGCGTCCGGGCTCGGATTCAAATTCAATGATGCCGTCGCACTGATTAATAATGGATTGTGAGATCGAAAGGCCAAGGCCTGTACCTTCAGGGCGTCCCGTAACCATCGGATAGAAAAGACTCTCCTGAATCTCTTCAGGAATGCCAGGGCCGTTATCAGTAATATCGACACGAACAACGAGGCGGTGACGGTGATGGCCAATCGTAAACTGGCGCATCGATCGGGTTTTCATTGTTAGTGATGGTGGTCGCTCCGGGTTTGGATTTTCCATCATCGCCTGCATCGCGTTGCGGCAGATATTCAGCAGGGCCTGAACCATCTGACCGCGATCCGCTTCCATTTCAGGAATAGACGGGTCGTAATCACGGACGACTTCAATTTGATGTTCAGATTCAACGTCGACGAGCTGGCATACCCTCTCAAGAACTTCGTGAATATTAATTTGTTCGGTCTGAGGCAGAGTACGGGGGCCGAGCATCCGGTCCACGAGGTCACGAAGACGGTCTGCCTCTTCGATAATAATATTGGTGTACTCGGCCAGGTCGGCCGTTGGTAATTCACGCTCAAGTAGCTGGGCTGCGCCGCGAATCCCACCGAGTGGGTTCTTAATCTCGTGGGCCAGGCCACGCACCAGGTTACGTGTTGTTTCCTGCTTGGCGATCAGCTGCTCTTCGCGGCTGATGCGCATCAGGCGGTCACGCCCTTGCAGTTCAACCAGCAGACAGGGCAGTCGCGTTTCAGGGTGTGATAACGGACTTACGCTATAGTCCAGAGTCGCCTGCTGCTGGTTATGAAGCTCAATCGTCGCTTCACGTTTGGTATAAGAGTGCCCATTGATCAGAGCATCACGAAAGGCCTGTGTCGCTTCATCAGACTCTCTGGCGAGCATGGTGAACTCAACGCCTCTTCCACGCTGGCCACTGACTTCAAGCAGGGCTTCGGCAGCGGGATTCATGAAAATAATACTCAGATCAGCATCCAGCAGAACAATCCCGGTATTCAGGTGTTCCATCAGGCGTTGATTGAGGTGTGGGCTGGCGAGCATAGCTATCTCCATTTGCACTCAGTTCAGCAATAATTGAGCCAGAAGTGAGTTTTGCACATAAATGGCGCGGAGTCGCTTCTGACATGCTGCGTGAGTGTTCAAATGAAGAAAAACAGCCCCTTTAATGCACCAAATGTGGGCGAGTAGTGGTGTCGGTGAGTCGTTTTGGTGCCCTGTGTCAGTGCTCTGGACCGTATAGAAGGTTTTTTAGCCTTCATCTGATTTTGTCCTGGCTCTGAAAGTAGGCCTTGATGGGGGAGGTTTAGCGAGCCAGGGAAGATGCCCGTTTCACATGAAGAGTAATCGACTGGCTGCTGATGCGCACGTCGCCGTCAGGACCTCTGACTTCCATATGCAGTCGATGTTCGCCGCGGTCCAGATTATCGAGTTGAAAACTGGTCTGACCACCGCGGGCAATCTCAATGCCGCCGTCCATAAGTACGATCATATCTTTCTTCTGCAGCGCTGGTGTCAGCACGCCTGAAATACGGACATCGCCATTTACACCAATGGGCAGGGTAGTGCCGTCAGCCGGAGAGATAATACTCAGGCTGGTATAAGCCGGTGTGACGGGCTCGTCGTCTGATTCTTCAGAAGGACGCTCAGGCTGAGGGACATTAAACGCAGGCATGGATGGAAGCTCCTGAACCACATGGGTTTCTGAGCCGGCGCTTTTGCGGTCGCTGAATACCGGGTTGCCGTCGGCATCCCGGGTAATATACACCTTTGTCTGAGCGGTGGCAGGAAGCGCACTGGAGACTGTAACAACCGCAGTTGCTAAAAGAGTGATCAAGGTGGTCATTGAGTGTCGCATATCCATATCTCCGGGTGCTTAGGCACGTATTTGATCTGAGTATAGAACGCGCTATCCTGCGCCCGCAAACCGCAGCGGTATTTCAGTGGGAGTTTTTCAATGATTGGCTTGATACAAAGGGTGTCTGAGGCAAGTGTTCGTGTCGACGGCGAGGTGATTGGCAGTGCCGGGCGCGGTTTACTGGTATTGCTTGGAGTTCAGAAGGAAGACGACAAAGAGAAGGCTGACCGCCTGTTAGATAAAATTCTGCGCTACCGGGTCTTCCCGGATGATGAGGGGCGCATGAACCGTAGCATCAGCGATATTGATGGTGATCTTCTGGTTGTTTCTCAGTTTACTCTGGCGGCAGATACCCGAAAGGGCACACGCCCCGGATTTTCGGGGGCGGCGGCACCGGACGACGCCAGCGCCTTGTATGAGTACTTCTGCAGCCGTGCCAGTGAGAAGGTAACTACGGGGACCGGACGGTTTGGCGCCGATATGAAGGTCTCTCTGGTAAATGATGGCCCTGTCACCTTCTGGTTGGAAGTCTGAGGTCCGGCCTCACGCTTATTGATATTGATCAAGTATCATTACACCGGTCATCTGCTATGCTTCGCGGCTGTTCTGCCGCCACGTATGCAGACTGGCCCCATTTAAAATAACTAAATACTGAAGGAAATCCGTCATGTACATGGCTCTGAAGCACTCTCATATTGGATTTGTCTACTTATCATTTATTCTCTTCGTCGTCCGCTTTGTGCTGGCTAATTACAAGCCGCTGCTGAACAGCAATAAAGCCTTGAACATTGCTACACATGGCATCAATACTTTGCTTCTTATTACCGCCGGTGCGCTTTGCGTAACCCTCAGCCAATATCCGTTTGAAGCGGCATGGGTTACTGCCAAGTTGCTGGGCCTGATTGCATACGTTGTGCTGGGTGTGATCGCAATTAAGAAAGTAAACGTAAAAGCGTTTGTTCTGGCGCTGGTGGTATTTGTTTATATCTTCGGTGTGGCAAAAGCGCACAGTGCGCTTTCGTGGGTGGGCATCCTGACCGCCTGATCTCTACTTTTGTTTTGATCCATTGGCATAAATAAAGGCAGCCTCGGCTGCCTTTTTTGTGCATCACGCTTATACACATCTCAGACTTTGAAGTTAGAGACGCTCTTGCGCATATCAGAGGTGTTCTGTTCAAGCACATTGACAGAATCGACCAGCTGGCGGGTACTCGCCTGATTCTCCTGGCTCATATTACGTGCTTCTGCCAGGTTCTGGTTGATGTTATTAATGACCGACGTCTGCTCTTCAATGGCTGATGCCACTTGTAATACCTGATCTTTAATCCGTACTAAAGAGCCCGATACTTCGCCAATGTTCGATTCTGAGGCCCGTGCGGTTTCTACAGAACGTTCTGCGGTCTCTTCGCCACCCTGCATACTGTTAACCGCGCGGTTAACACCACTCTGTAGCTTATCGATCATGCTGTTAATGTCTTCGGTCGCCTGCTGGGTCTTGCTGGCCAGACTCCGGACTTCATCAGCAACCACCGCAAAACCACGACCTTGCTCACCCGCGCGGGCTGCCTCAATAGCAGCGTTGAGAGCCAGCAAGTTCGTTTGTTCAGCAATGCCTTTAATGACATCAAGCAGTGAGGCGATCCCTGTGGTTTCCTGTTCCAGTTCGCGGATAACGCCGGCGGATTCACTGACGCTGCTGGCGAGGGCGGCAATATCAGTAACCGCACTGCGGAATTGTTCGGCGATTTCACGGACGTGTTTCTCAGCGTTGGTCGCTTCTTCGGCGACACGGGTCGATGACTGGCTGACCTCGCCAATGGCCTGTTCCATTTCACGGTTAGCGTGAGTCACATGTTCAAGCTCAGCAACAAACTGAGCCGTGGTTTCCTGACTTTTCTGAGCACCTTGTTCGAGCTGTTCTGTGGTTCCGCGTACCTGGGTCGATACTGTCTGTACGTTGGTGACCAGGCTTTGCATCCCCTCAAGGAATTTATTGAAGGTCTTCGCCATTTCACCAATTTCGTCGTTACTTTCAACCGTGAGCCGGCGGGTCAGGTCGCCTTCACCACGTGCCAGTTTATCCAGCGCTGAGGTGGTTCGTTTTATTGGACGAGTGAGTAGTGGCGGCAGGAATACGATAACAGCAACGATAATCGCGACAGAGAGAAGCGTGAGAATCAGTAGGTTCCGGCGAGCGGCCTTATTCAAGGATACGCCTTCAGCATGCAGTGACGCCGCAGATTCAGCCAGGTTTTCACCAACGGTATCCAGAATATCACGGGTGGCCTCAAATTCTTTTTCCAGCGCGCCTGTACTGAGTGCCTCTGCCTGTTCATACGAAATTCGCCCCGAGGTAACGTCCTCTACCATTTTTTCTGATTTAGGACGCCACTTCTCGAAGGCGGCAAGAAACGCTTCGGCCTGAACCCGCGTTTTGTCATTCACTGGCATGTCGATGACAGCATTGAGGCGATCATAGACCTGGTCCAGGTTCTCTCTATGAGATGCCTTCAGGCCTTCGTTGTCGCCGCCGAAAGCCAGAGTGCGTTCAGCAATCTGAGCCTGATACAGATCGCGGTCAGCGTTAAGTACTTTATCCAGAGCTGGGGTGTAGGTACCGTTAATCAGTTCGGATGTAGTGGTTACCCCACTCAGAGTATTTAGCTGTAACACACTAAGGATGATCAGAAGAACCCCAATAACGGCTAAAGGTATACGTAACTTCAGTGTGAGGCTCAGATCGCGCCAGTTCATACGTTTCTCCACAGAACAGGAACTATCCATTGAGGATAGTTCAAGTTAGGCCAGCTGCCAGAGAATTATGTAACCGGTTTACCCACTGAGCGCCGTGGTCATGCGGGTAGGCTGAGAATGTCGCGGCTGTTATTAACGCGGAACCAACCGGCAATGCTGTAGCGATGATTCTTTGCGGGCAGCACTTCGTGTGGGAATTCTTCTGAGAGAAAAATCACCAGACGATTTAACACGGGTTGAACCCTGGTGATCAGCTGATCCTCAGCATCATAAATAGCGAGTTCGCCACCGTCACCGGGCTGCCAGTTCTTGTTCAGATAATACACAGTACTCAGTACACGGTTTGACTGCCCTTTGAACGCGTCGTAATGCTTTTTATAACCCGCGCCCGGTGGATAGTGAGCAAAGTGACTCTCGTACTCAAACAGCCCGAGCAGCAGCTCTCTATTAGCGTAGCCACGCAGATGCTCCATAGCCGTGAGCCAACCTGTTTCTGACGCTTCGGATCTGTCCAGCCAGTGAATCGAATCCTGGCGGATGCTGCGCGCAATTGTGTGATCATCACGCCGTCCGATGCCTGCCTGCTTGAGGTCCCCGATTCTCTTTATCTCAGCAACCCGTTGCTGCAATGCGTTTGCAAGTGCAGCGGGGAGGGCGTCGTCGATGACAACATAACCATCGCTACGCAGTGCATCCATGATGGTATTCAGCAAAGGAAGGCAACGAGCAGGCACAGCACTGTTAATAACGGCGTTCACGGGCGGGTATCCAAATAAGCGAGGCGCGTTTATACCCGCCGGAAATCACGGCGTACAACGAGAAAACTTTGTCGTAACGATCAGTGATTCAGCTACTGAAAAGCGTATAGGCCGCCAGACTGACGAATACGACAGCCGTAAGGCGGCGTGCCAGGTCTAACGGTAATCGGTCCATTAACCACTGTCCCCAGATCACTACCGGTGCATTCGCGATTAACATGCCCAGCGTGGTGCCCGCGGTAACCCAGAAAAAACTCTGAAATTCAGCGGCGAGAATCACCGTGGCTATCTGAGTTTTATCCCCGACTTCGGCAATAAAGAACAGCAGCGTAGTGGCGATAAAGGCACCGTATTTAGCGAAGTTATCGTCGTCGTCATCTTCTTTATCCGGAATCAGCACCCAGAGTGCCATCAGGGCAAAGGACCCGGCCAGAACATAGTCGGCGACTCTGCCTGATAGCCAGTTGTCCATATTTTCGCCAAGCCAGATACCTCCCCAGCTCGAGAGCCCATGATTCAGCAGTGTGGCAAGGAGAATGCCGCCAATGATCGCCCACTTATTGCGGAAACGGGCAACCAGTAACAGAGACAACAGCTGGGTCTTGTCGCCGACTTCAGCGATGGCAACAGCGACGGTAGAGGCAAGAAATGGCGAGGCGCTGAAGGTTGTAATATCAAACATAAGAACTATTCCGGGCGATGATGAGCACAAGACAACGCCACAGCATCGCCCAGCGACTGTGTCGTTATCTCAGGTCTCATCAATCCCAATGACGGGACGTCTGCACCATGAGCTTGAGGCTCAATTATGTTGATACAGACACCAGAATCAGCAGCCTGAATGGCCGTGACGGCAGATTACTCCCCTAAGAGAATGCTGATAGTAACATTTTCTTATCTGCACGATAAATAAATCTCGTTTTACCTCGAACGGCACAGGTGCAACTATCTGCGCACCTTAACCATACCAACCAGTACCTACAGAGGCGGACTGCCGTGTTATCTCAATCATTTCGTGATCTTCTGACCATCCTTGCGCGTGCGCCGTCTGTGGTGGGGGCAGAGCATTCGTTTTTCCGGGTATTGCAGCGAGCGCTGGAAGAACGCGGAGCAGACGTTAAATGGTACGAAGGCGTATTGGTGGCGCAGGGTAAGCGCCCGCATTCACTGATGCTGTCGGCCCACATCGACCGTCATGGCCTGATCTGTACCGGCCCGAACGAGTTTCAGTACGCGGCCTTTGTGTCAGGCGGTCGCTCTGACCTGCTGGGTAATTCTGTTTCTGAAGAACTGATGCAGCTGATTGTTGACCGCATGGGTGATGAGAAGGTTTTTGCTTATGAGCCCTGGTCGGGCATGTACCGTGGCCGGGGCAGCATTCGCCAGACGTACGTGTGCCCGCACCGTAATAACCTGATCTTCGAACTTGAAGGCCTGGAGCATGTGGTTGCCGGTACGCCGGTCGCGTTTCAGGATGACCTGCGCATTACCGATGACAGTGTGACTGGGCAGATGGATAACGTCCTTACGGCGGCCATTCTGGTGTACCTGTTTGAACTGGGATTTGAAGGCACCGCCTTCTTTACCGCGCAGGAAGAGGCTGGTCGTAGCTGGCGATATCTGTTGGAATGGTTCCGTCGCTTTGGTGGCTCAACCAACCAGCTGGTGGTGGTCGACACCAGCCCGTTTCCGGATGTGCCTACTGCGCGTGAGCACACTCTGACGCTGCGTCACCGGGATGCTAACGCGCCCTTCAATGAAGAGCTGACTCAGCAACTGGCCGACACCTGTGAGCGCATGGGCATCAGTTACCAGTATAAAGACAGCTACATTCAGGCGCAGAACGCAGCACTGGAAGCGCAGGGCGAATCGCCGAAGTCACTGGGTTCGACTGAAATGGGCCGCATTATTTCGGCATCTGGCGGCCTGGTAGACGGTACGACTCTGCAGATACCGACAACCGGGTATCACACCATGGATGAGAGCGCGTCTGTGGTAGCCTGTGAGGCGTTTATTGATGTGCTGTGTGATCTGGCTGGCATTCAGCCTGACGAATGACAGTAGGTACCTGTGAGAGACTATGAGTAAATTACCAACGCCTGATCTTAATGATCAGGCCGATAATTGCCTGCTGATTGCCCGGGGTGATGAAGTATCGCCGCACTGGCTGGTGTACGAAGTGCATCGGGATTTTCTGTCGGCGCCGCGCACCTTTGCGGTGTTCCGGTTATGGTCGGAGTACGACTTTGACTGGCTGGGCGATGAGTTTACCGAAGGTCTGACCTGCCTGAGCAGCTCAGATCAGCATTGGCGTATCAGCCTTCCGCGACTGCGTTTCGAATGCTGGGGGGAGCTGGAGTTTGTGCAGACCTGTTATGGCGCGGCCTCTGCGTCGGAAGCGTTAGTACGGGCGTTGACTCCGGATTAATCTTCTTCCTGCGGGTCGTTTTCCGGCTTGTCTTCTTCGACTTTATTTTCTTCGGTTTTGTTTTCTTCGTAGGCAGCATCGGTGGCCTGAAGGTCATCGATGCGCTCGCGCAGTTCCTCAATCTGGCCGGCAGGGCGGATGATATGAAATCCGTAATGCGTCTTCACCGGGCCAATCCATGGGCTGCTGCCATCGTATTCCTGCATGGCCTGAATCATTTCTTCCGGGAGATCATCCACATCGTGATTCCCGGCAAACCCCTTGTTTGAACCCGATGGGCACGCAGAATGCTCAGCGGCCAGATCTTCAAAGGGAGCGCCCAGTGTCAGCTCTTTCAGAATGTCGTCAGCCAGCAACGGGCTTTTAAGAAGAATATGGTTCAGCGGAATGATGGTCACTGGAAGCCTCTGGGATTTATATCGTTGGCTTCCAGTATAGACGTTATCTGAATAACGTTAGCGGGGCGGGCTGGTTTATATAAGCCCGGCTATTTCGGCAAGCGATGTTGCGCAAGCAGCTGGCCAGAGATAATCGACAGAATACAGAAGCTCAGAAACCACCAGAAACCATCGAGCAGCGTCGCCTGCATTTCAGCGGTCGCTTTGGCGGTTAAAAATGCCACCAGAATACCGACCACAAACACATCGACCATCGACCACTTGCTGATCGCGGCGACAATGCGCCAGCGCAGATCGCTGGGCCACAGCCAGGTGAACAGAATAGTCAGGCCTTTCAGTACCGGGATAACCACACTGAAAGTCACAATCAGAAACGCCACCAGAGCATAACCCTGTTCATTCAGAGACGTCACTGTCTCCCAGATGGAACGGGTTTCGTTGAACAGTTCTGCCTTGAGGCCAAACATATTGACGCTGGCCTTAATCGTCATGATGGGCTCGGTAACCCCAGGCCAGAGCACCACATAGCTGGCAATGGCAAGCAGCAGGCCCAGACGCTGTGCCCAGGTCGCTTGTTGCAGGCTATTGACCAGACGGTTCATGCCTTCGCCTTCAGCGGAAACTGATCGAAGGTGATGTTATCGGTGCCTTCGCGCAGAACGCGACGCAGGTTGTGGTGGTTATCCACGTCAGGCGTGGCCAGCACATCACGGTAGTGTTCGCCGAACAGGCGCAGAGTGGTTTCTTTATCGAGTTCCAGCAACTGGCTCAGAGCAAAAACCTTAGCGCTGCCCTGATTCTGGTCTGCGCTGTTGATCACGCCACCGTTATTAAACGCCGTCGGCGTGAAATCGTACCAGCCTTCGATAAACGCCAGTGTCGACGCAAACATATGCTCATCGGTGGTCAGAGAATCAAGAAATTCAGACTTGGCTTTGGCGAAATCGGTCATGAGCGTCCTTAAAATATAGGCTTATAAAAGTAAGAATAAATACGAATTTACGAGAGGCGACAAATTATCAGAAATACCGCAGGGCTGCTATGTCTGAACAGGCTAGTGTATGGGCACTCGCCGGGCGTGAGTAAAGCGCTTCTTCCAGTAATCGGAGGTCAGATACGAGACCATAACCCCGCGACTGCTCGACACATGAAGAAATTTATCCTGCTCAATATAGATGCCGACATGCCGGGAGTTCATACCCGTATCAAAAAATACCAGATCCCCGGAGCGCAACGAGTGTCGCGAGACCGGAACACCCTGGCTGGATTGTTGGCGGGTACTGCGCGGCAGTTGGATATTAAATTCATCACGAAACGTCACGTACACCAGCCCTGAGCAATCAATCCCACGCTCTGATAAACCACCAAGGCGATGGGGCGTACCCTGCCATTGCTGGTATTCATCATAGAGACGAGAGCGCACATCCGGATTTTCGAACTGTGCGCTGCTTTGATTGCCCGGGCCAGGTAATGCCTGAAAACCCGAGCAGCCTGCCAGTATTGTCGAGGCCAACAGCGCAGAGGCCATTAGCAGGCTTCTATAGAGTCTGGCACTCACGGATTAACGGCCGTACATACCTGTGATCGAGGTTTTCTCGATGGTGTTGGCATTCACCATGTATCCGATCAGAGCGGCGCTGGCGTCTTTGGGCAGGTCTAGCTTCTCAACAGACAGGGCGTGAACGGTGAAGATGTAGCGATGAGGATCATCACCCACGGGCGGACATGCGCCACCGAAACCGTAAGTGCCAAAATCTGAGCGACCATGCACGGCGCCATCAGGCAGGTTTTCACCACCGGTCACGCCCGCATTGCTTGGCAGAGTCGTAACATCCGCCGGGATGTTATAAACAATCCAGTGCCACCAACCCGAGCCTGTCGGTGCATCCGGGTCATACACATTCACAACATAACTTTTGGTGCCCTCAGGGCCCGCGGTCCAGCTCAGGTCAGGAGAGATATTTTCCCCTTCACAGCCAAAGCCTTTAAACACTTGAGTATTCGCCAGGGTGCTGCCGTCGGCAAAGGTGTCACTTGAAACAGCAAAATCGTCAGCCAGAGCAGTACCTGACATCAGTGCCAGAGTGGTGCCCAGAAGGGTTGCGGTGCGACGCATAAAAGTCTCCTGTTGAGTTACAGATAAGCCGGTTTCTAACCTATCAGTCTTTTAATAATTTTTCATAAACTTCTTGCGGAGTGGTCGAGACGGTAATCAACTCACTGATAAAACCAATGATCTGATCACCCCAGATATCGTTGTGCCCGTCCATCAGCGCTTCATCGACAATGATATTCATATAAGGGTTCCGGGCTGTGGTGCGCTGCTTACTGAACAGATCGACCGTGGTGTAGATATCAGGCTGCTCCGGATCATGCGCTGACCACTCGAAATACGCACGCTCCAGATCAAAGGTCGTGGGTGCGTTCTCTTTCGGCGGCTTTAAATAATGCGTGTGGTAAGGCTCGAAGTGGCCGATGGTGTTCTTATCGGCGCTCCATTGTGGAATGGTTACCGGCTTATGATTCACCATGCCGGGTTTCGGGCACTCGTAGCGCTCCATATCACGGTGCCGCTCGGTCAGGGTTGAGAAAAACCGACCCGCCGGAAACGCCCATTTGGTTGCCAGATCTGTCTCAGACGTCAACACGGCGAGCTTAGGCAGCTGACCGGGGAAATAACCCCGGCATCGTTCTTGTGATAATTCCAGCAACGACGAAAACCGCAATGCTTCAAATGCTGGGTTCATCAGAATCACCATATCGCCAAAGCCCTCTGCGTTGCCTCCAAAGTTTTTACCTTTGCGCGAATTAATAAAGCGGTCGTTGAGAATTTTCTGCAAAGAGCTGTAGACCACGGCGCCGCCGAAGCTGTGTCCTATGACGACAAGTCGGCTGGTGGACGGTGGCTCGCCATCCTTAAAAGTGTTTCTTACATTTACCAGCTCTTCTAATCGGAGCAGGGCTTCGGTCACGCCTTTACGGCCGACTTCGTGAGCGGTGGCTTTCCGGTCCCAGAAGGTCGTGTGATTCACAAATGGGATCGCCAGAGAATCGCCACGCCAACCAATATAAACCCCCAACACGGGTCTGCGGTCGCGATTGTGCTGAGCGCTGGAGGCGGCTTCCTGTGCCGACACCGAGGCCAGCATGTCGCGGAACTCAGCCACATTGGTATCGCCGGGTTCGGCACTATGATGCCAGCCATGGATAAAGGTCAGCACAATGACATCCTGCATCCCTGCTAGCCTCAGGTAGCGGTCGAGTACCGAATCCTGTTGTTCGCGGGCCCATAGCTGGCCCTGATCATCGTACTCAATAAAGCCAAGGCGATACTCATAGTCTGTGCCGGTTCAGCCAATCTGAAGCGCGTTCCCGGCGCAGTCGCCTTCCTTCTTGAAGGTACACTCGTCCGAATAATTGCCACGGTAGATACCGTTATGGCTGCAGGCAGAAAGGAGTAGGGTAGTAGTCAACACACCGATAAAGGTGCGCATCTTATGGATTGTTCTTGATGTCATAGCGGCGTCCCTGCTGATCAGAAAATAAACTGAAAACCAGCTTACAATATTCTGAATCGCAGCAAACGCATGCTGGCCTGTTACTGGTTAACAATGCCAACGAATGGCGCTATGAGTCTATTCGTTCAGATACAGCGGCTCGTATCAGGGGCCGATATTTGCCCATTGCTCGACACCTATGGCGTTCATCACTAGCTGAACGGATAAGGCCGCCAGAATCATCCCCATGATCTTCGTCAGCAGAGATGCACCACCACTGCCAATCACCGCAAGAATACGGTCTGAGAAAAACATCATCACCCAGGTAATGGCCAGCGTTGCTACGACAATAAGCCCCGTCATCAATTGCTGAGCAATCGGGTAGATCTGGTTATCGGTTAGCAGAATCACCGCAAGAATAGCGCCGGGGGTTGCCGTGGCTGGGATCGCAATCGGGAAAATGGCCACATTGTGGTCAGGCTCTTTGCCCGAGCTCTGGTCGTTTTCAGTAAAGATCATCTGCAAACCGAACAGGAAGAGGATAATGCCACCCCCCAACTGGAACGACAGCAAACTGATGCCCATGGCTGTCAGCAGTACCTGACCAATCACCAACGAACCAATCAGAACGCCGCCGGCATAAAGCACAGCGCGGGTCGCGGTTTTGCGACGCTGGGTAACAGACATGCCCGCAGTTAAGGCGGAAAATATGGCAAGCGTGCCAATAGGATCAATGGTTGCCCAAAGAATCAGGGCATCCTGTATGGCTTTATCAAACATGGGTGGTATCAAGCATAGTGGCGTCCCGGAACAGAACGCCGACTATAGCAGACCGCCTGTACCGCAGGGCAGACGGAGAAGTGCAAAGCTACGTCAGATCTTACAGGCACCGCCTTCGCAGCCATCGTCTTCCTGCTCCTGGTAGGACTCAGGATCGATCTCACCTAACTCCATATCATCCAGGAATGACAGCTCATCCCAGTCGGTGGATTCTTCGGCTTTCTTTGGCTCTGCTACGGGTTCGCTCATGATGGCCTCGCATAAAAACGTTGCTGTAAAACTCAGCCTAAAGAATGCCTGAATCACACCACAGGTCAAACACTGGCTTAAGATGGCACTCAGTGTTGCAGTGGTGGGAAAGGGGACTCAGTTTTTTAGCAAAACCGCTCTAACTTTGGACTCGTTCGAATACTGCTAGGTCTTTCTTGGCTTAGTGTATTTTTTTTGGCATTAGATACCTCGTCAGTTTGACTTTGGTGTCCGTTAAATCGGGGGAAGATCACGCCTCAAACAGGGGCGCGCTTTAGCGCGTCCCGTTCTGCTTTAAATTGTTAGATTTTCCGCTTCTATATATCGCTACAACCTCAGGATTCTGAGCATCCATGAACATAAAAGTTCTGCCATCTAATGCCTGTTTACCGAAGTCATCAAATACATTGGTTCCTAACCCTGTAATTATTACCTCATGAGTAGCCAATGCATCTCTGTATTTATTTCTGATTGTATCAATGTATTTTGATGTAAACTCTGTTAATACCACATTAAAAGCCGGATGATTATATCTAACTAGAATATTTCCGTCCTTCATGTTTAATGGATTCATATCAGGATGGTAGTTGTAAATTTTGGACAGGACCTCATTCGCAAATAGCTTCGCCTCATTGTCATCAAGTCCCTTGTTGATCACAACAACGGTACCGTTCTTATACTGAACTAGGTCTCTAGTATCATCCGTATAGAAAACCATCCGCTCGAGTTGTAACTCAACCGGAGCTGAAAAAGCTGGTTGCCAACTAGGTACCGGTGGAAACTGATCAGACTCTTCCGAAAACACCATTTCAGACAACCCAAGAAGAGCCATCAACTGTAAAATCATCTTCGACATGAATACTCTCATCTATCTAACGCCTAAGCTTTGCGGCGTGTCGGAGCGCCAGCGCAGGCGCGTCCGACAACAGCCACTGGTTAAGCTGCTTCGAAGTCCAAAGGATGGATTCCATCTAGGTTGACCGTGTTTCGGGCCACCCACAGATCGTACATATCCTGCATCGCCAACCAGCTTTCAGGTGTACGCCCGAGAACCTTGGATAGCCGAAGCGACATTTCCGGGCTAATACCACTATCCCCTTTGAGCAGCCGAGACAAAGTAGAAGGTGATACGCCCAGACTGGAAGCCAGCTGACGGGAACTGATACCGAAAGGCTCCAGGTACACCTCCCGAATGAACTCACCTGGATGCGGCGGATTATGCATAGTCATCAGTGATAGTCCTCATAATCAAGAATGTAGGCGTTGCCGTCCTGAAATTCGAACGTCATGCGCCAATTTCCGTTAACCCGAATCGACCACCGACCCTTGTCTTTCCCCTTCAATGGGTGAAGCCGAAAGCCTGGGATGTCCATGTCGTCCACCGACGTAGCAGTATCCAAAGCAGTCAACTGCATACGCAGTTTCTTGGCGTGATCCGGCTGGATGCCAGATATGTTGCCAGTCGAGTAGAACCGTTTCAGTCCTTTGTGACGGAATGATTTAATCATGAGGGAATAATAGCATGTTGCGCATCACGCAACAACCAAGCTTAACATCTATGGACACCCCTCATTGTGCAAGCGAAATCTGCCTTTGGTGTAGTGCAGCCATCTATTCGGATTCCAATTGGCCTAGGGCCAGATCCTTGATGAACTTCGCCAACCCGGTTCTTATCAGTTTATCGTTCCCGAAGAACGTAGTTAGGAACAGAGTTTCCGGATTGCGGTCCTACCTGTTAGACATCTGATTTCACTTACGCAACTACGGTGTCTTCATATCTTTTGTAACTCTGTTCCTTGCTCAGCAAAGCCCAGATCGTTCTTGCTAGTTTGTTCGCCAACGCCACGATGACTACATTGTGGTGACGACGCCTCATAAGATCTTCAAGCCAATCTACCGGAGCATTATTCCTGTTCATATGACGAATTACGGCTCTGGCACCATGGATCAGCATCTTACGAATATAAGCATCACCT
>Ga0256829_1000075_pt1 | contig 131075 bp, 134 predicted proteins | sample 131447metaG_FD_185979 | JGI IMG/M metagenome (GOLD analysis project Ga0256829, IMG submission 185979) | Hydrothermal vent microbial communities from Lau Basin, Pacific Ocean - 131-447 | ecosystem: Environmental > Aquatic > Marine > Hydrothermal vents | place: Pacific Ocean: Lau Basin... | reverse complement strand
TGGCGCAAACTCGATGGCGCGTTTCGCCTGCCAGAAATTATCGAGGGGGTTGAATTCAAGGACGGGATCAAGCAGGAAAAACATGCCGCCTGATTACAGCGTCACCAACTTTTGGGCATAGCTCGCAAGGCACACAACAAGGAGAGTGACGATGAACATCAAGCCAAAGGTTTTTGACCCGATCGCCTTCAAGGAAACCACCCGCAAGCAGTGGGACGGCGCTGCCGAGGCATGGAACAGATGGGCGCCGCTACTGACGCGCTGGCTTGGACCAGCAACGGAAATGATGCTGGACATGACCCATGTCGACCGTGGCAGCCGGGTGCTGGATGTTGCCGCCGGGGCGGGCGAGCAAACCCTTGCCGCCGCGCGTCGCACCGGAGCAGAGGGATACGTTCTGGCCACCGACCTGTCGCCCGCCATCCTTGAGCACGCGGCCCTGAATGCCAAGCAGGCAGGCTTTGATCATGTCGATACACTGCTCAAAGACGGCGAGGCGCTTTTTGAAATTGACACACAGCCCTTTGACGCGGTGATTTCCCGGGTCGGTCTGATCTATTTTCCCGACCAGAACAAGGCGTTGAGGGGCATGCGCGATTGCCTGCGCGAGGGTGGACGCATCGGTGCCATCACCTATGCCGGTGCGGATGTGAACGGGTTCTTTTCGATCCCCGTCTCGATCATTCGCCGCCGCGCCTCCCTGCCGCCACCCCTGCCGGGTCAACCCGGTCCGTTCAGCCTTGGCGAGCCGGAGGTGCTGGCGCAGCGCCTTGCCGATGCGGGGTTCTCCGATATCCAAATCGAGCGGGTCTCGGCCCCGGTGCGCCTTGGCTCGGCGCTGGAATGCCTGCAATTTGAACAGGAGAGCTTTGGCGCGCTCCATCAGATGCTGGGCGGTTTGTCCGAGCAGGAACAGGACGACGCATGGGCCGAGATCGAAGAGGCGCTTGGCGTATTTGAAGCCGACGGCCGCTTTGAGGGCCAGTGCGAAATGCTGGTGGCCGCGGCAACGAAATAATCCCAACCCCAGATGGAAAAGAGAGAGCCATGACCAAAATCGCAATAATCCAACAGCCCCCCGTCTATCTGAACCTTGAAAAAACCATGGAGAGGGCGGTCGATCTGATCGCCGGGGCCGCCCGGGACGGGGCCGAAATGGTGGTTTTCCCCGAAGCATGGTTCCCCGGCTACCCGACCTTTGTGTGGCGCCTGCCACCGGGGGCGGGGATGGGCAAAACCGACGAATTATTTGCCCGTTTGCAGGCAAACTCGGTCGACCTGTCGCGCGATCAGATGGCCCCCCTCTGCGAGGCGGCACGCGAACACGCCGTGGTCATTGTCGCCGGTTATCAGGAGGTTGACGGTGCAATCAGCGGCAGCACCCTGTTCAACAGTTGTATTATCATTGACGCCGACGGCAAGATTGCCAACAACCACCGCAAGCTGATGCCAACCAACCCCGAGCGCATGGTCTGGGGGTTTGGCGACGGCTCGGGCCTGAACGTGGTCGATACGGCGCTCGGACGTGTCGGCGCGCTGCTGTGCTGGGAAAACTATATGCCGCTGGCGCGCTTTGCTCTTTATGCCCAGAACATCGACATCTATGTCGCCCCGACATGGGACAGTGGCGAAACGTGGCTGGCAACAATGCAGCATATCGCCCGCGAAGGCGGCTGCTGGGTGATCGGCTGTGCGACCGCGCTGGAGGTGTCGGACATCCCGACGGACATCCCCTATTATGATGAGCTGTTTCCCAACAAGGATGAATGGGTCAACCCCGGCGACGCGGTGATCTACAAACCGTTTGGCGGTGTTCACGCCGGTCCGATGCACCGGGAAAAGGGAATATTGTCGGCAGAAATCGACGTCGCCGCTGCCCGGGCCTCGCGTCGGAAATTCGATGTCAGCGGCCATTATGCCCGTCCCGACGTCTTTGATCTGCATGTCAACCGACAACGGCAACAGCCGGCAACGTTTACGTGACCGAAACGAGGGCGGCAAGTCGGGCCGCATCCGAGTGCCAATCGAGCGGCAGTTTTGCGGCATTGACCCGGCGGCGACGGACACAGACAGGGCCGGCTCATAGCAGCCCGTCTGCGACAAATGTTGAATTGGCTGGCCCGCCTCAGCGCGATCGGCTAGGCTGACGATGGAATGTGACCCGGAGGGCGCACGGACATGGCCGCTGAACAACAGCATTGGGACGGAATTTACGGCCAGCGCGCAGAAGATGCGCTGACCTGGTTCGAGGCAGTACCATCGGTGTCGCTGGGGCTCGTGCGCGCGCATCTTGGGCCGGGGGAGGCGTTCATCGACATCGGAGGCGGGGCATCGCGGCTTGTGGACGCGCTTATTGAACTGGGTCTGGGCCCCCTCAGCGTGCTGGACATTTCCGGCGCCGCCCTGAAGGTCAGCAAAAAGCGCCTTGGCGCGCGCGCTCAGGACGTGACATGGATCGACACCGACTTGACAAAATGGCAGCCGGATCGTGACTATGCGCTCTGGCATGATCGGGCGGTCTTTCACTTTTTGACCAAGGCCGATGATCGCGCCGCCTATGCCCGCGCCATGACAACAGCGCTGGGGCCCCACGGAACCGCGATCATCGCAACTTTTGCCGAGGACGGACCACAGATGTGCTCGGGGTTGCCGGTGGTCCGTTACTCCCCCGAAAGTCTGGCCGCGGAACTCGACCGGTTGCACCCGGGCCTGTTTGATCTGATCGACTCGAAATACCACACGCACACCACGCCAAAGGGCAACGGGCAGCGCTTTCAATACAGCGTTTTCAGGAAAAAGACCCCCTGAGAGCGCCTCGCCATTGCTGCAGAAGGCGGTGTGAGCCGTAAGGGTGAGCGCAGGCGCGAAACCCGGACAATTTGAACAATCACGCTGGAAAACTGCGTTTTGTTTACGCTTTCGCAACAAAATTGCGACATCCTGCCTCGGCCACCGGCTGATTTTTGCCGATTTCGGGGCGGGAATAGGGCAATATCTTGACAAGGGCGCATGTTGCGTGTTCGTGCGCGTGTAACCCCAGATGTTCGCTTCCGGTCGGCTTGTCCGGTCGGGACGTGGCCTTGTCAGACAGAACCGTGCGGAGCAGTGCATGAAACCGATCACCCCCGTCCTTGCCCTTGGCAGCGTGATGCTGGTGTCCTCCTGCGCCCTGCTGTTGGGGACCGGGACTGGCAGCAACACCGCGGACAAGGCCAGCAGCGCGCGGATCAAGGCTCCGACCCGGGTGCGGGTCGCCTTCCAGAAACCGGCGCCAATCCGGCTGTCACAGCCAGAGGTGGCACCGCTGACCACAGCCGCGCGCGCCACCAAACCCGTCAAGAAAGAAATCACACGCCCGGCGCACAGGCCGTCGGTACTGGCTGCAATCCAGCCCGCCCCTGCGGGGCCCGGCGCTGCCACATCTGCCACACCGACACTGACCCCGTCAGCGGCCCCTCCAGCGATTCCGGCAGCCAAGCCCGCCACGCCCCTGCGCCCACGCCCGCGGCCGATCATTGCCCGCGCAACGCCCACAGGTCCGGCCACGGTTATACCCAAGCCCCGGGCGCTGGCCCTCGCTACACCCGACGTGACCCCCAAAGCGGGCAGCCGCCCCAAACCCCGAATTCTGGCGCGGCTGTTCCCGGCTCGAAAACCGGCGAAACCTGTCGAGCATAAAGCCGGACAAACGCCCCTGCAGAGGGGCAAAACGGAGGCGAAAACGGGGACAATAACCCCAACGCCCCCCCGCCCCGTGCGGCAGGCCAGCAGCCGTCCCGTCTCGGGCCTCTGCGGGCCGCAGCTGGTGCGCGGGATTCCCCGTCGCGGGCTGGGTGCGCCCAGCGGCAGCCGCTTTATCAAGACGGTAATGGATCTGCGCGGCCCGGCCCGTGACCGGGTTGTCGAGCGGCAGCTTCTGGCCGGAAACATCCCCTCTTTCCTCAGCGACCTTCGCCCCGTGACCCTGCGCGGACTGGATGCCACCGGCGCGCCGGTCGCGATCACCATTTGTGTCGCCCCTGATTATCTGTCCGTGGGCAACAACCGCGATTTCGTGCGCGTCCCCATGGGGCTGCCCGCCGCGGTCGAGGTGACACGAAAGCTGGGCTTTATGCTGCCAACGACAAAAATGGTGGATGCGATCTATCGGCAGGCGGCATTGCATCTGGCCCCCAGCCCCATGCAGGCCAGTCGCCAGATGAGCTCGACCGCCTATCTCTGGACCCACAACAAAACCGTGAACGCCCAGATCGCCAACGCCCACGCCCCGCTCGATGAGCTGGTGGCCGGGCAGAAAAAAGACCTCGTGCTGTCAAATGCCCTGACCCGGACTCCGGGCCGGGTGGCAATCTATGGCTGGCACCGCAAGAATGGCAAGGCAATCCAGCCGCTCAGCACCGTCCACGGCCAGAACTACGCCGATTACAGCCACGGGATTCGCCTGGTTGCCAAGACCGCCTTTGTCAACGGCAGGCCGCGGGCGCTGAAATCGCTGCTGGCCAATCCAAAACTGGCCTCGGTCATCAGCAAGGAAGGTCCGCTGAAACGGCCCCTGCGTCTGGTCGCCCGGCTGGCGATGCGCTGAGGTCCCGCGAGGGGCCCTCCCGGATCAGGGCTTTCGACAGGCCAGCGCCGCTTTCAGACTGGCAAGACCTTTGTAGGGACCGATATCGGTGCTCAGGATTCGTCGGCCTTTCAGGCGCGAGACCATCACCCGGCGCCAGTTACCATTGGCGGTCACGACCTCGGCCCCCGAGCCGCACTCGCGTATTCCACCAGCGATGAAATTCCAGCCGATCTGGTGGTTTGTCAACCCGGCGCGGCTGGCGACAAGGCGCAGTCCGCCGTTTTCCAACCGCCAGATCCTGAGGATCTTGGTCAAATGCGGCTTTTCCACATAGGCAATCTCGATCCGCCCGTCGCCGTCAAGGTCGCGCGCCCCCAGAGGCGCCAGCCAGCGGTGCGGTCGGCCCAGATAGGGGGTCTGGGCGATCTTGCCCCGCAGGCCATAAATCGCCAGACTGGCGCCTTTGAAAAGCGAGGTTTCCACCACCATGACCTCGGGCCGCCCGTCGCCGGTGACATCGACAAGCCGCGGTGCGATATCCTCGAACACGCGGGATTTCGGCAAGACCACGCGCAGAGTGCGCCCGCCCGAGACCGTCAGGATCAGCGCGCCATATTCAATCGCATCGCCCAGAATTCCGTGGTCATAGCGCGTGGTTGGCGCCCCGTAACGCGCCGCCGTGATCGTCGCACCCACAGCCGGAAATGCCAGCCCCAGCGCCAGACATCCTGCGGCGATGGCGCGCGGGATCATATCTGTTTCTCGGGCATCTTGACAATTAGCCCGTCAAGGTCGTCGGTGACCTTCAGTTGGCAGGTCAGGCGGGATTTTCTGGCGTCCGGCTGCCAGGCGAAATCCAGCATGTCCTCTTCCATCGCATCCTTGGCCGGCAGGCGATCGACCCACGCGTCATCGACATAGACATGACAGGTGGAACAGGCACAGGCGCCGCCGCAATCGGCCTCGATTCCCGGAATATTGTTGTCACGCGCGCCTTCCATCACCGTCAGCCCGTTGGCCACCTCAACCACATGCGGGGTGCCGTTATGTTCGATATAGGTGATCTTTGCCATGTTGCCCTCATAAGCCCGTCAAAAGTCGCCTTTTCTCTACTAAAGGCACATCGACAAGGCCAGCGGGATTTTGTCGCGTTCCCTCACACTGTTGTCATTCCGGGGTCTTTGTTCTATCTTTGTTCTTATGTTGACGTCGCCCCGATCCCCGTGCCTCTGGACCTCGCGCCACCCGACCCCGGCCAGCGCGTCCGCGGACTGGCCGCGCCCGCCCCGCGCCCTGCCCCATGCCCGGCTAAACGAGCCGCCAAACGGAGCGCTGGTCTGTGTCGCCGGGCTGGTTCTGGTGCGCCAGCGTCCCGGCACCGCCGGCGGCGTGGTTTTTCTGACGCTCGAGGATGAAACCGGCGTTTCAAACATTATCATCTGGCCCAAGGTCTATGACTCCTGCCGACGCGCCATCATTGCCGGGCGCCTGCTGCGCGTCACCGGAACCTTGCAGCGCGCGGACGGCGTCGTCCATGTCATCGCCCGCCGCATCGAGGATATTTCCGCGATGCTTGACTGCCTGCTGCACAGCGACCCCGGGGGGAGTCTGGGGGTTGTCCCCTGATTATTTTCTTTTGTCGCGCCCGGTTTGCCGCTAGATTGAACGGAAAAAGGGACGGGCAGCATGAAAATCCCTCGCGCAATCTACGCCATCGGCGGCCTTCTGGCGCTGTCGGCCTGCACGAGTCTGGGCATCAGCGGAATCGAGGACATGTCCGCGAGCGAGGATTTGCGCCCCCCCAATGCCGAGCCCGGGGCCTGCTACGGGCACGAGGTCTCGCCCGCGACGGTCGAAACCGTGACCCAACACATCCTGACCCGTCCGGCCAGCCATCGCGCCAACGGCACCGTCCTGAGGCCAGCGCTTTATCGCTCGGAAACCGTGCAGCGTATCGTCGTGCCGCGTCAGGACATCTGGTTCAAGACCCCTTGCCGCCATGACCGGGTCGATGATTTCGTCGCATCGGTGCAACGCGCCCTCAAGGTGCGCGGCCTGTATCACGGGCGTATCAGCGGCGTCTATGATACCCGCACTCGCCGGGCGATTCGCAGGTTTCAGCAGCCTCTGGGGCTGGACAGCGCCACCCTGTCACTGGATTCGGCCCGCAAGCTGGGTCTGGTGGCGGTCGAACGCGCCAGCAAATAGCCGCCCTTACAGCGTCACCCCGCGCCGGCCAGCCAGATCGACGAAATACTGCCATGCCACGCGACCCGAGCGGCTGCCGCGGGTCTGCTGCCATTCGATCGCCTCGCGGCGCAGGTCTGAATCGCTGATCTCCAGCCCGTAAGCGTCGCAATAGCCGCGGATCATGGCCAGAAACTGCGCCTGGTCGCAGGGGTGAAAGCCCAGCCACAGGCCAAAACGATCGGATAACGAGACCTTTTCCTCGACCGCTTCTGAAGGGTTGATGGCGCTCGAGCGCTCGTTCTCAATCATGTCCCGCGGCATCAGGTGGCGCCGGTTGGAGGTGGCATAAAACAGAACATTGTCGGGGCGTCCCTCGATTCCGCCGTCCAACACCGCTTTGAGGGATTTATAATGGCTGTCGTCCTGACCAAAGGACAGATCATCGCAAAACAACAGAAAGCGCCGCGTCCCAGCGGCGCGCAGAATATTCAGAAGTCGCCCGATCGAGGGCAGATCCTCGCGCTGCACCTCGATCAGTTTCAGATCGAGGCCCGCCTTCAGGGCCACCGCATGAGCCGCCTTCACCAACGAGGATTTTCCCATCCCGCGCGCCCCCCACAGCAGGACGTTGTTGGCCGGCAGGCCGCGGGCAAATTGCAGCGTATTTTCCAAAAGCGTGTCGCGCGCCCGATCAACCCCCACCAACAAGCCGATATCGACCCGTCTGATGGCCGCAACAGGGTCCAGACGGTCCGGGGCGACATGCCACACGAACCCCTCGGCGGCGTCAAAATCCGGGGCGGCAAAGGGTGCCGGGCTCAGCCGCTCCAGCGCATCGGCTATGCGCGTCAGGGCACTCTCGTTCATTCGGCATCGACCTCGTCATAGTCGTCGTCGTCATCCTCGAAATATAGCCCCTCTTCGCGCAGGCGCTCTTCACGTTTTTTCTCGACACGATGGACAAGGAAGATGGATATTTCGTAAAGACCATAGACCACCGTGAACAGGATCACTTGGGTCACGACATCCGGAGGGGTGACGATGGCGGCCAGAATGAGGATGCCGACGATGGCATATTTGCGCACCGACTTCAGCCCCGCCGCGCTGACCAGCCCGGCCTTGCCCATCAGTGTCAACAGCACCGGCAGTTGAAAACACAGACCAAAGGCGACGATGAACTTGATCGTCAGTTTCAGATATTCCTGCGCCGAGCCCTGAAAGGCGATGGCCGCAATCCCGCCGCCGCTGGAATTGCCGTTGATGATGCTGCCGGCCTGCTGAAACCCGAGGAAGAAATTGAACGCCATCGGCGTGATGACGTAATAAGCAAAGGCCGCCCCCAGCAGGAACATGAAGGGCGAGGCCAGAAGGAAGGGCAGAAACGCGCCCTTTTCGGATTTGTAAAGACCCGGTGCCACGAACCGCCACAGCTGATAGCTGATATAGGGGAACGACAGAACCAGCCCGCCCAGTAGGGAAATCGAGATCGCGACGAAAAATCCTTCTTGCAGCTTGATCATCACCAGCCCGCAGTTTTCCTGTCCCCGCGCCGCCATCGCGTTGCACAAGGGATGGGTCAGAAAGTTGAAGATCGGGTTCCAGACGACAAAGCTGATGACCATGCCGACGACAAAGGCAACCGCCGAGTGGATCAGGCGGGTGCGCAATTCCTTCAGATGCTCCATCAAAGGGGCGGTGGTATCATCGATCTGGTCTGTGGTCATTTCTCAGCCTTCGCCGCCGGAGATTTTGATGTAGAGGCCTTCGTGGCGGGCTTTTTTGCCGCCGGTTTTTTTGCGGGTTTCTTGGCGGCGGCCTTGTTCGCGGTGGATTTCGCCGCCGTGGATTTCGCCGCTTTAGGCTTGGCCGCCCCGGATTTGGCCGCCTTGGCTTTCGCTACCGCACCGGCCTTTTTTTTCGCGCCTGATTTCGATGCCGCTTTTGACGTCGTTTTCGGTGCGGCGTCCGGGATTTCGGCCTCGATCCCCGAGGTCACCCCGGCGGCCTGATCACTGGCCTCGATCTTGCGTCTGATTTCGTCTGGATCAAACGGGCTTTTGGCCATGTCGCCAACCGCGTCCTTGACCGCATCCAGCCCCAGATTCTTCATCGAGGCAGCGGACTTCAGATCCTTGGTGATGTCCCCGACGCCGCTTTCCTCGGCCGCGGCCTCCAGCGAGGTCTGAAACTCGCGCGCCATGGCCCGCGCCTTGGCCGTGAACTTGCCCAAAGTGCGGAACATCTTTGGCAAGTCCTGCGGCCCGACCACGATCAGCGCGACGATGCCGACCAGCAGCAATTCGGTCCATCCGATATCAAACATGATGCGTTATCCGATCTCTGTCGCGATCAGGATTTTTCTTTTTCTTCGGCCGGGGTCACGTCCAGCGCCTCTTCGGCGGCGGCGGCCTCAATCTCGGCTTTTCCTTCGTTCACGCCTTTTTTGAACGAGGTAATTCCCTTGCCGACCTCACCCATCAGGGACGAGATCTTGCCGCGCCCGAAAAGCACCAGCACCACAACCGCGATCAGCAAAAGCCCCGGCAATCCGATATTGTTGAGCATGTTGAATCTCCCATCTAACCTTGCAAGCGCGCGTTTTGCGCGCCCAGACAACTGCACTCAGCCTGACATTTATGACCTTTGGCCAAAAGATCAAAGCCCCATTTGACGGTTTTGGTCGAAAATGCCGCGCCAAAGTGTATTCTTTTTCCTGCCCCGGCAACACCCCCCCGCGGCAGGACCCTCAACCTCTGTACAGGCGCCGCAACACCACGCGATAGCGCCCGAGCAGCGTCAGCGCCGCCAGCGCCAGCCCCACGACCAGCCCGGCCCAGACCCCATAGCCACCGAAACCCAGCGGAAATCCCAGCAGATAGGCCACCGGCAACCCGACCACCCAATAGCTGAACACCGCGCAGATCATCGGCACACGCGTGTCCTTGAGCCCGCGCAACAGGCCCAGCGTGACCGCCTGCAATCCGTCCACCACCTGAAACACCGCTGCCAGCGCCAACAGACCGACGCCATAGGCCATGATCTCGGCACTGCCCGGATGGCTGGCATCCAGAAACAGGCCGATCAGGGTTTTCGGCCAACTCAGAAACAAGGCCACCGCCAGCGCCGCAAAGCCCAATTGCAACAGCATCGCCACCGCGCTGGCCCGCCATATCCCGCTGGGATCCCCCCGTCCCAAGGCGTGCCCCACCCGAATCGTTGCGGCATTAGCCAACCCTAGATAGACCATGAACGAAATCGAGGCGATCTGGATCGCGATCCCGTGCGTTGCCAGTTCGCGTGTCCCGATCCAGCCCATCATCACCGCCGCCGCCGAAAACAGCCCAACCTCGGCCAGCATGGTCGCGCCTATCGGCCAGCCGAGGCGGAACAGGTCAAAAAACGCCGGCCAGTCCGAGCGCCAGAGCCGGGTAAAAATTGCATAGCCGCGAAACTCGCGGTGCCAGCCGGAATAAAGCGCCAGCACCAGAAAGGTCACCGTCGCGGTCGAGACCGAGGCCACCGCCGCTCCGCGCACCCCCATCTCGGGGGCACCCCAATGGCCAAAGATCAACGCATAGTTCAGAACCCCGTTGGCCAAGCCACCGATAATCGTCGCCCACAGCACCCAACCCGGGCGCTCGACCCCGGACAAAAAGCTTTTCAGCGTCATCACCAGCATCGCCGGGAACATCCCCCATTGGGCAACCCTCATGTAATCCTGCCCGATGGCGGCGATCTGCGGTTTTTGCCCCATCAGGATCATCAACGCCTTGAAATCCCACAAAACAGGCATCGCCACCACGCAGTAGATCAGGGAAATCCAGATCCCCATCCGGGTGACCCGGCGCACCTGCCGGCGGTCCTCGGCTCCGGCGGCCTCGGCAACCACGGGCATCACCGCCATGGCAAAGCCCGAGCCGACGATAAAAAATATGAAAAACACCGAACTGGCCAGCACCATCGCCGCCAGCTCGGTAACGCCATACCAGCCAACCATGATCGTGTCGGTCAGCCCAATGGCCATTTGCGCCAGAAGCGAGCCAATGATCGGAAGGCCCAGAACGAGCGTCGCCTTCAGATGGCCGCTCCAAGGCATGAGAGGAGCCTGAGACGTCATCCGACAAGTCTTAGGTAAGCGCCGGGCCGGCCGCAAGAGCGAAAACGGCCCTTCAGGGGCGGTCAGGGGCGCTCAGGGTTTCCCACTAGCGTTTGCGGGCGATCAGGTCGATCAGCGCCGACATGCCGGAATGCCCGCGCCCCTCCTCGACCTCGCGATCATAGGCCTTTAGACGCAGGATATCCATGTCGCCAAAGGCCGATTGCAAAAGGTCCACCTCATACATGTTTTCGGCGATGGGCGGGCCGCCGGTGCCGTATTCCAGCTGTTTCGGGCGATAGCCGTGCAGTAACAGAACGCCACCCGGTTTCAGGGTCTTTTTCATCCCCTGAAAGATTCGGTCCCGAAAGGGCGGGTCGGCAAACTGAATGAATATGGCCGCCACCAGATCGTATTGCTCGGCCTGCCAGTCCCAGTCGTGCAAATCGGCCAGCCGGTAATCGACGCTGACACTGCGCGCCGCAGCCAGACCGCGAGCCTTGTCGATGGCCACATCCGAGCTGTCGGTCGCGGTGACCTGCAGCCCCTTTTCCGCCATGAAGACCGAGTTCCGGCCCTCGCCATCGGCCACCGCCAGCGCCGTTTGGCCGGGGATCAGATAGGACGCGTTCTCGGCCAGAAAACGCGCGGGTGCGGTTCCAAACAGGAACCCCGGCTGCGAATATCGTTTGTTCCACATGGATTACATCCATCCCCTGAGGTTGGTTTAGCGTGTCGGTCATCTGGGCCGGCCCGAAAAAAGAATGGCGCAATCTGCAGGCCTGCGCAAGCTGCTGTAAGGGGTTTGACACGGATTTGATGCCATCTTGGAATTTCGGTTGAAATGTAACAGTCGTTACATTAATACCGCACCATGCCCGAGATTACATGGCTCTTGCTGACCTACAAGGTTCCGCCGGACCCCTCCTCCAAGCGCATTGCGCTGTGGCGCAAGCTGAAGGGGTTGGGGGCGGTCTATCTGCAAAACGGCGTTTGCCTGTTGCCCAAAACAGACCGCCATGTGCGGCGCCTGAAAATGCTGGAAAACGAGATTCTGGAAAATAACGGCAGTTGCGTCATTTTGGAAACCGTCGCGCTGGACAATACCCAGCAAGAGCGCGTCGTCACCCGATTCAAGGCGGACCGCGACGACGCCTATGAAGAGATCATCGACAAATGCGACGATTTCGAGGCCGAGGTCGCCAAAGAGATCACCGCCCGTCACCTGACCTTTGCCGAGCTTGAGGAAAACGAAGTCGATCTGAAAAAACTGCAGGGCTGGCTGCGGCGGATCGAGGCGCTGGATTTTTACGGCGCGCCGCGGGCCGAAGAAGCGCGCCAGCGCGTCGCCCGTTGCGAGATCGTTCTGGACGATTATGCCAACCGGGTGTTCAACGCCCACGATGAAAACAACTGAGGAGACCGACCATGGACTGGTCCACCGCCGCCCCTGCCGTCAGCGCCGCTTTTCTGGCGTCCCTTGTGGAGGTCGTCGAGGCCTTTACGATCATTCTTGCCGTGGCCACTCTGCGCAGCTGGCGCCCGGCCCTGATCGGCACATTCGCCGCACTTGCGGTGCTGGCGCTGGTTGTCATCATTCTGGGCCCGCTTCTGGATCGGGTTCCGTTGCATCTGCTGCAACTGATTGTTGGCATCCTCTTGCTGTTGTTCGGTCTTGGTTGGCTGCGCAAGGCCAGCCTGAGGGCCGCCGGGGTGATCGCGCTGCATGACGAGGACGCGATTTTTCAGAAAAAACAGGCGCAGTTCAATCAGGAGGCCGCGCAATCGGAAAGCTCACAGGACTGGATTGCCGGGATCACCGCCTTCAAGGCAGTGCTGCTCGAGGGGCTGGAGGTGGTCTTTATCGTCATCGCCGTGGGCGCTGGGCGCGGCTTGCTCTGGCCTGCTGCCGGTGGCGCGTTGGCCGCCTCGCTGGTGGTGCTGGCAATTGGCGCGATGGTTCACAAGCCGCTGTCTAAAGTGCCTGAAAACACGCTGAAATTCGGCGTTGGCGTCATGTTGTCGGCCTTTGGCGTATTCTGGACCGGCGAAGGGCTGGGCATTCCATGGCCCGGTGCCGACCTTGCGCTACTGTATTTCGCCGCCATCTTCCTGACCACCGGCCTGTTGACCGCATGGCTGGCCCGCACCCCCAAACCGGAGGCCACCGCATGAGCATTTTTCTTCAGGTTCTGAAAGACCTCGTCGGCATGTTCATGGCCGATGCACGCATGACAACGGCCATTCTGGCGCTGGTGGCGTTGGTGGCACTTCTGATCAACAAGGCGGTAGTTGCGCCTCTGACCGGTGGCTGGATTCTGTTGGCTGGGTGCGTTCTGTTGCTGATCGCAAGCGCCCTCAGCGCTGCGGTCAAGTCCCGCAAGTAGTACCCCGGACCTCAAGAGTAACGCCCGGGCCTGTCGTTATGCCAAACCGGACCCCGCCTTTTCCCGCGGGGCCGGACAATTCATGGCCCGCGGTAGGTCTCGGCCAGCGCCGAACTGCCCTTGGCCAGCAAGGCCACATCCGAGCCAACGGCGACGAATAGCGCCCCGGTCTCAATATAGCGCCGGGCGCGGGTTTCGTCGGCCATCAGGATCCCCGGCGCCTTGCCCGCATCGCGAATCCGCGCAATTGCATCCAGAATGGCCGTTTCGACCTCGGGGTGGGCTGGGTTGCCGTGATGGCCCAGACTGGTGGCCAGATCGCTGGGCCCGATAAAGACCCCGTCAACGCCGTCAACCGCGCATATTTCCTCAAGGTTATCAAGGGCCTCACGGGTTTCGGCCTGCACCAGTAGACAGGCCCGCTCATTCGCACGGGCCAGATAGTCACCATCACGCCCATAACCCGAGACCCGCGCGACCCCCGCCCCGTTGCCACGAATTCCCGCCGGTGGATAGCGCATCGCCCCGGCCATCATGGCGGCATCGGCGGCGGTGTTCACGATCGGCACAAGGATCGTTTGCGCTCCGGCATCCATCACCTGTTTCACCGCCACCACATCGACACTGGGAACGCGCACGACCGCGTGGCTTGGCGAGGCGGTAATCACCTGCAGCTGATCGCGGATTGAGCGGATGTCATTGACCCCGTGCTCGCCGTCGATCAGCAGCCAGTCAAACCCGGCATGGGCGCAAATCTCGGCGGTGATCGCGGTTGCAAGGCTTTGCCAGAGGCCGATTTGCAAGCGCCCCTCGGCCAGCGCGGCCTTGAACGGGTTCTCACGGCTGAAAACGCTCATCGATCGGCCCTCCGCGCTGCAGTGACCATGACCTCGACCAGAAACTCGGGCGCTGCCAGACGCGCCTCGGTGCAGGCCCGCGCGGGCGGGTTTTCGGGGTCCACCCATGCCTCCCACACCGCGTTCATGGCGGCAAAATCATCCATATTGGCCAGCCAGATCGTCGCCGATACAAGGTGCGATTTATCGCTGCCCGCAGCGTCCAGCCAATGCTCGACATTGGCCAGCATGTCGCGGGTCTGCGCGGTGATATCGGCACCGTTTCCGACCTGCCCGGCCAGATGAACGGTGGTGCCGTGAATGACGGCCTGCGCCATGCGCGGCCCTGTGCCAAGGCGGGTGATGCTCAACGGAGGTCTCCTTTGCGGCCGGATTGGAAGGACAGAACCCCGCGCCCGGCCCCTTGCCGGGCAGGACGCGGAAAAGCGGCGTCAGGCGGCCGCCTGATCGGCCGGACCAAATCGGCCATAAAAGGTCTCGCCCTTGGCGGCAAGCTCACGCAACAGGTCCGGTGCGGCAAAGCGGGCGCCATAGGTTTTCTCTAGGTGGTCGCAAATCCCGACCGCCTGTTTCGCCCCCAGAATATCCAACCACGAGAACGGCCCGCCGGACCATGGGGCAAAGCCCCAGCCAAGAATCGCGCCGACATCACCCTCGCGAATATCCTCAAGCACATGGGTTTCAAAGGCCCGAACTGCCTCAAGCGTTTGCACCATGGCAAGACGCATCTTGACGTCCTCAAGCGAGGGTTGCTCGGCTTTTGGCGGCCAGTGCTGGGCCAGCCCCTGCCACAGACCGATGCGCTTGCCCTTGTCGTCATAGGCGTAAAACCCGCCGTTGGTCTTGCGCCCATAGCGCCCCTCGTCAAACAACTTGAACATGACCTCGTCCGCGGCATCGTTGGGATAGGCATTGCCCATCGCTGCCTTGGTCGCCTTGGCAATCTTGACGCCAAGGTCAATCGAGGTTTCATCGGTCAGCTGCAACGGCCCCAATGGCATCCCAAACAGCCGTGCCGCGTGCTCGATCAGGGCGGGACGCACCCCTTCCTTGACCATCAAAACCCCCTCGTTGATATAGGGAATGATGCAGCGGTTGGCATAGAAAAAGCGCTCGTCGTTGACGACAATCGGGGTTTTGCGGATCTGGCGGACGAAATCCAGCGCCTTGGCCACAGCGCGCGGGCCAGTTTTATGGCCCTTGATGATCTCAACCAGATTCATCTTGTGAACCGGGCTGAAAAAGTGGATGCCGATGAACTGCTCGGGGCGCGTGCTGGCGCTGGCCAGACTGCTGATCGGCAAGGTCGAGGTGTTGGAGGCAAAGATGCAGTCCGCGGGAATGACCTCCTCGGCCTGTTTGGTCACGCCGGCCTTGACCTTGGGGTCCTCAAACACCGCCTCGATAATCAGATCACAGCCCTTGAGGGCGCCGTAATCCGTGGTCGGGGTGATATTCGCCAGAACCGCCTCTTTCTTTTCCGGGGTGACTTTCTTGCGCTTGATGCCGCCATCGAGGATGCCCTCGGAATGGGCCTTGCCACGCTCGGCGGCCTCTTGTGTTGCGTCGATCAAAACCACTTCGATCCCCGCAAGGGCCGAGACATAGGCGATCCCCGCCCCCATCATGCCCGCACCCAGAACGCCCAGCTTTTTCACCCGCTGATCGTCGATCTCCTTGGGCCGCACGGCGCCTTTTTCCAGCGCCTGCTTGTTCAGGAACAGCGAGCGGATCATGCCGGCGGTCGAAGGCGTGGTCATCACCTTGGTGAACCAGCGGGCCTCGACCTTCAATGCGGTGTCAAATGGCACAATGGCGCCCTCGTAAATTGCGGCCAGCAGGGATTTCGCCGCCGGATAGACGCCTTGGGTCTTGCCGTGGATCATCACATTGGCCCCGACAAACATCTGAAAGCCCGCCGGGTGATAGGGCGCACCGCCCGGATATTTGTATCCCTTCTGATCCCACGGCTTTACGAGGTCCGCATCCTTGGCCGAGGAAATCCACGCCTTGGCCGCCGCAATCAGGTTTTCAGCAGGCACCACCTCGTCAATCAGGCCAAGGCCCTTCATCTTGGCAGGCGATTGCATGCGCCCCTCCATCAGGATCGGGGCGGCGGCCATCAGGCCGATCTTGCGCGGAACGCGCGTGGCACCACCGGCGCCGGGAAACAGACCAACAAGGATTTCCGGCAGGCCCAGCTTGGCCTTGGGATTGTCGGCCACGATGATATGGTGGCACGCCAACGGCAGTTCAAACCCAATCCCAGCGGCGGTGCCCGGCAGGGCCGCAACAATCGGCTTGCCGCCTTTTTTGGTCTTGCGATCCATGCCCGCCAGCTCGATTTTGCGCAACGCCCCGTGCAGCTGCATGATACCGTTGAATATCCCCTCGGCAGGGTTGTCGCCCGCTTCGGCCCCCATGCGCGCAAGGATGTTCAAATCCATCCCGCCGGCAAAATCCTTTTTGCCCGAGGTGATGATCACCCCCTTGACCGCGTCATCGCCCAGCGCCGTATCAACATGGGCGTCCAGCTCGCGCAAGCCATCAAAGCTCAGCACGTTCATGGATTTTTCCGGCACGTCCCAGGTGATTGTGGCAATGCCGTCATCGTCCAGTTTATAGTGAAATTCAGCCATTTTCTTGTTCCTTTTCAAACCCGCTCGATGATCGTTGCAACGCCCATGCCCGACCCGATACACAATGTGGCAAGGCCGGTTTCCTTGTCGGCGCGCTCCATCTCGTCCAGAAGCGTGCCAAGGATCACAGCGCCGGTTGCGCCAAGGGGGTGGCCCATCGCAATTGCGCCACCGTTCACGTTCACCTTGTCGGGATCGGCATCAAAATATGTCATGAAGCGCAGGACGACGGCGGCAAAGGCCTCGTTCACCTCAAAGAGGTCGATGTCGCTGAATTTCATCCCGGTTTCTTTCAGGATTTTCTCGGTGACAGACACGGGACCGGTCAGCATGATGGTCGGATCGGTGCCGATTTTCGTCATCCGCTTGAACCGCGCGCGGGGGGTGAGGCCGTATTTCTCGCCAAACGCCTTGGAGCCGACCAGCATCGCCGAGGTGCCATCGGCAATCCCCGACGAGTTGCCCGCGTGATGCACGTGGTTGATTTTCTCAAGCTCGGGGTATTTCATCAGCGCGACCGCATCAAACCCCGGCATCGTTTCGCCCATGTCCTTGAAGCTGGGCCTCAGCGCGCCAAGCGTCTGCATGTCGGTGCTTTCGCGCACCATTTCGTCGTGATCCAGAATGGCAATGCCGTTTTGATCGCGCACCGTAAACATTGATTTGGCAAACCGTCCCTCTTTTTGCGCCCGCGCGGCGCGGCGCTGGCTCTCGACCGCCAACGCGTCGCAATCGTCGCGCGAAAACCCGTATTTGGTGGCGATAATATCGGCGGAAATACCCTGCGGCACGAAATAGGATTTCATCGCCAACGTCGGATCGGCGGCAATCGCGCCACCATCACTGCCCATGGGAACGCGGCTCATGCTTTCAACACCACCGGCGATATACCCCTCGCCCATGCCTGCCATCACCTGCGCCGCGGCCATGTTAACGCTTTCAAGCGCGGAGGAGCAAAAGCGGTTGACCGCAACGCCGGGGATGCTCTCGTCAAGGTCCGAGTAAAGCACCGCCGAGCGCGCAAGGCACGCCCCCTGCTCGCCGACCTGCGTGACGTTACCCCAAATCACATCCTCAACCGCGTGGCCGTCAAGGTTGTTGCGGGTCTTGATTTCATTCAGCGCAAGCGCGCTCAACCGCACGGCGGGAACCTCGTTAAGGGTGCCGTCGGTTTTGCCTTTGCCGCGCGGACTGCGCACGCTGTCGTAGATATAAGCCTCTGTCATTTTTCGGTCCTCTTTCATCAGGCACGGTCAGCTGGGCTGCCGGGCATCAAATCATACGGATGTTTCCAGCCGGGCTCAGCCGCGATACGGTCAAGCCAGGCGTCGATATTGGGATAGTCATTGCGATCAAACCCGAACGGCTCGGGGTAATAAAGATACCCACAGCACGAAATATCCGCGTTGGTGATGGTGTCGCCAACCAGCCAGTCGCGCCCCTCAAGGGCGGAGTTCAGGGTGTCATAGGCAGCCTTCAGGCGCCCCTGCATAAAGGCGATCACCTCTTTGGGTTGCTTGTCCTCGGACAGGAAATTCATCAAAAACCGGGTCATCCCGGCAACCGAGCTCAGCTTGTGATTGTCCCACAGAACCCAGCGCAGGATTTCACGCCGCTCGTTTGAGGTCTTGCCACCCAGCCGACCGGATTTTTCCGCGACATAGTCCTGAATGGCCCCGGATTGCGACAGCTTGTAATCACCGTCCACCATGACCGGCGCCTCGCCCAGAACATTCAGCCCTTGGCGATATTCGGGGCTGCGGGTCTCACCCTTGAAGAAATCGACAAAGACCGGTTCCCAGTCCAGCCCCGCCAGCTGCAACGACAGTGCCGCCTTGTAGCTGTTGCCGCTTTCCCCAAAGCAATGCAGTTTGATCGTCATCTTGTTCCCCTTACGTTTGCACCCGGCTGAAATCGCCGGAATTCGAGTATTTTTTCAAAGAAGACATAACCGAATATTAACCTTGCTCTGCTGAAACTGACCACGCGGAACAGGCTGGAGAGCCGATGGCCGCCAAAGAAGACAGTGCCCCTGCCGCAATCTGGCAGGGGTGCGCGCAATTTCTTTTTTGCCCAAATACTCCCGCCGGAGGCATCCCATCGTGTCAATCTGCTCCCTCTTTGCCATTCTTCACAAGCCGCGTGAAATCAATTCTTTCATGATCTCGTTGGTGCCGCCGTAAATCCGCTGCACGCGAGCGTCAGTCCACATTTCGGCGATGGGATACTCCTGCATGAACCCGTAGCCGCCAAACAGTTGCAGACATTCATCCAGTACGCGCCCCTGCATGTCGCTGAGCCAGTATTTGCACATGGCAGCGGTTTCCACGGAAAGTTCGCCCTTCAGATGCGCGCTAATGCAACTGTCCAGAAAGGCGCGCGCCACGGTCGTGTTGGTCTTGCACTCGGCCAGTTTGAAGCGGGTGTTCTGAAAGCTGATGATCGGCTTGCCAAAGGCCTCGCGCTCTTTGGTGTAGGCGATGGTGCGCTCAACCGCGCCCTCCATCGCGCCAACCGCACCGCAGCCGATGATCAGGCGTTCCTGCGGCAGTTGTTGCATCATCTGGTAAAAGCCACGCCCCTCTTCGCCGCCCAGCAGGTTTTCCGGCGGAATTTCGACATTGTCGAAAAACAGTTCGCTGGTATCGGCAGCCTTCAGGCCGATCTTGTCTAGGTTGCGCCCACGGGTAAATCCTGCCGCGCCGTCGGTTTCCAGCACCATCAGCGAGGTGCCTTTCGAGCCCTCGGCGGGGTCAGTCTTGGCTGCGACGACAATCAGGTTGGCATGCTGGCCATTGGTGATAAAGGTTTTCTGCCCGCTCATGCGATAGGAATTTCCCTCTTTGATCGCGCGGGTTTTTATCGCCTGCACGTCCGAGCCGCCCGAGGGTTCGGTCATGGCCAGCGCCCCGACCAACTCACCCGTGACCATCTTGGGCAGCCAGCGTTTTTTCTGTTCCTCGGTGCCGCAATTCAGGATGTAATGCGCCACGATGCCCGAATGGATGCCTTGCCCCCAACTGGCCAGATTGGCGCGGCTCGCCTCCATCAGGATCACCGCTTCGTGACCGAAATCACCGCCCGCGCCGCCGTATTCCTCGGGGATTGAGGGGCAAAGCAGGCCCAGCTCACCAGCCTCGGCCCATGTTTCACGGTCCATTTCGCCTTGTTTGCGCCACCGGTCGAATTTGGGCGCCCATTCCTTGGCGATGAAACTGGCTGTCATCTCGGCCAGCATCCGGTGTTCGTCGGTCATCCAGCTGGATTGCAGGTTTGGGGCGCTCATCATGGTCTCCCTAAAAGTTCTCGGCATCCAACGCCATCACCGTGTCGGCGCCCGACTGGATACGGGCAAGGTGCATTTTGGTGGCCGGCAACTGGCGCGCCATGTAATAGCGCCCGGTGGCCAGTTTTGTCTCGTAAAACGTCACGTCAGAGGCCCCGGCCGCCAACGCCTCGGTCGCGGTCTTGGCCATCATCGACCACATCAGGCCCAGACAGACATGGCCAAAGAGGTGCATGAAATCGGTTGACCCCGCCAGCGCCGCGTTGGGGTTTTTCATCCCCTCAGCCATAAAGAACATGGCCGCCGCCTGCAGGTCCTTGCTGGCCCCCTTGAGCGGGTCGAGGAAATCCTCTTTCAGCGCCTCGGTGTCGCCGTTCTCTTTGATAAAACCCTTGACCAGATCGAAAAAGGCCATGACGTGCTTGCCGCCATCAAGCGCCAGCTTGCGCCCGACCAGATCCAGCGCCTGCACGCCATTGGCCCCCTCATATATCATGGCAATGCGGGCATCACGGGTGAACTGGCTCATGCCTTGCTCTTCGATATAGCCGTGACCGCCATAGATCTGCTGCGCCTGCACCGTCATGTCATAGCCACGGTCGGTCAGGAAACCCTTGATCACCGGCGTCAAGAGCGAGATCAGGCCATGGGCATCCTGATCCTGCAATCTGAGCGCCCGGTCGATCATCTCGGCTCCCCAGAAAATAAACGCCCGCGCCCCTTCGGTAAAGCTTTTCTGATCCATCAGGCTGCGGCGGATATCGGGATGAACGATGATCGGATCGGCCGGGCCATCCGGGTTCTGAGCGCCGGTGACCGCGCGCCCTTGTAGGCGTTCGCGCGCATAGGTAAGGGCATTCTGGTAGGCGGCCTCGGCCTGTGAGAGCCCTTGCATGCCAACTCCGAGGCGCGCTTCGTTCATCATCGTGAACATCGCGCGCATTCCCTTGTGCTGTTCCCCCAGCAACCAGCCGGTCGCCCCGTCATAGTTCATCACGCAGGTCGCATTGCCGTGGATGCCCATTTTTTCCTCGATGTTACCCACCGAGACGCCGTTGCGGGCACCAAGGCTGCCGTCATCATTGACCAGAAATTTTGGCACGATGAACAGGCTGACCCCCTTGATCCCCTTCGGCCCGCCGGGGATCTTGGCCAGAACCAGATGGATGATGTTGTCGGCCAGATCGTGATCGCCCGCCGAGATGAAAATCTTGGTGCCGGTAATCTTGTAGCTGCCGTCATCCTGCGGTTCGGCGCGGGTGCGCATCAGACCCAGATCCGTGCCGCAGTTCGGCTCGGTCAGGTTCATCGTGCCGGTCCATTCGCAGCTCACCATTTTCGGCAGATATCTGGCCTTTTGCGCGTCTGTGCCGTGGGCGTGGATAGCGCTATAGGCCCCGTGCGTCAGGCCCTGATACATGGTAAAGGACTGGTTCGAGGCCGAGAACATCTCGCCAACCGCAGTGGCCAGAATATAGGGCATGCCCTGCCCGCCATATTCGGGATCGCAATCAAGCCCGGTCCAGCCGCCCTCACGCACCTGATCAAAGGCCGCCTTGAACCCCGTCGGCGTAGAAACCACACCGTTTTCAAACCGGCAGCCCTCGACATCGCCGACCTGATTGAGCGGCGCCAGAACCTCCGAGGTGATTTTGCCCGCTTCCTCGAGAACCGCGGCGGTGAACTCACGGTCCAGTTCGTCATAACCGGGCACGTCGCTGTCGTTGATTTTCAGCATGTCGTGCAGCAGGAACTGCATGTCTTTGATGGGTGCGGTATATGTGGGCATGGTTGGCGGGTCCTTTGCTACTCGGCGGCTTTGTGTTGGGTTTTGACGTGATCAAGAAAGGTTTGCCCCTCGCTGATCTGAGATTTCAGCTCGGCAATGGCGCTGTCCAGTTCGGCGCGGCGCTGCTGCATCTCGTGCAGGCGTTCATTGGCAATTTCCAGCGTCCGGCGGATCTGTTGCACCTGCCCGTCGCCGATATTGTAAAGGTTTAACAGTTGGCGGATTTCCTCAAGCGAAAACCCGAACCGCTTGCCCCGCTGGATCAGCGTCATGCGGGCGCGGTCGCGGCGGGTAAACAGGCGGCGCTGGCCCTGTCGGATCGGGGCCAGCAACTCTTTGGCCTCGTAAAAGCGCAGGGTGCGCGGTGTGACCTTGAACAGCTCACACATCTCGCGGATCGTCAAATTCGGCTCTGGCGGGGTGGAAACCGTCATTTCGTTGCCTCAACTCATCTGTCTGCACGTCTGAAATGATGCTAGAACGGGTCGGGGGCAAGAGGCAAATGACGTTTACGTCAAAAGACGTTACGTCACAAAAAATCGCGTCAGGCGACGGCCCGGCTCATCCGTTCAGGCTGTCGATCGAGATCTGCCGCAAGGCGCGCAAATCGGCAATGGCGGCGTTCAGTTCGTCGCGTCGGGACTCCAGCTCGTTGATCTGGCGGCCAGCCATTTCGATCCACGCCTCGGTTTGCAGGCGGCCCTTGGGGTCGGCATCATAGAGCAACAGCCACTGGCGCACCTCCTCCAGTGCAAACCCAAAGCGTCGCCCGCGCAGAATCAGCTTTAGCCGGGCCACCTCACGCGGGCCGTAATAGCGGGTCCGCCCCTGTTTTTCGGGTTGGAGCAGCTCGATATATTCATAGTGGCGCAGGGTTCGCGGGGTCACGTCAAACATCGCGCACATCTGTTTCAGGGTGTATTTCTCGTCGCTCATCAGGGGTATCCGCTTTGCATTGCCAACGGATGCTGGCGCGAACATCGGAAAAGTTCAAGCCCCGCCATTTTCTTGCGCCATTTTTTCGCGCCGGTTTCCTTTATCGCTTTGCTGCGCGCCTTGGCGCCCAGCCGCGCGCCGAACTTTTGGCTTGCCTTCTGACGGGTCGGGCCAATATCACCCAAGACACAGATGACGGAGGCAGAGCGACACCATGGCCGAACTGAGCGACCAAATGAAAGACCAGCTGGCGCGACATTTCATGGAGGCGATCCCCCATGCCCGCAGCCTTGGCATGGCGCTGACCCTGATCGAGAACGGGGTTGCTGAAACCACCATGCCCTATGATAAGAAGCTGATCGGCGATCCCAGCACCGGGGTCATTCACGGCGGTGCGGTCTCGGCCCTGATGGACACCTGTTGCGGCGCGGCGGTGATGAGCCACCCGGATTCGCCGCTGGGCACCGCCACCATCGACCTGCGCATCGACTACATGCGCCCGGCCACAGCGGGGCAGGCCTTGCTGGCTCATGCGGAATGTTACCATGTTACGCGTTCGATCGCCTTTGTGCGCGCCACCGCCTATGACGAGGACCGCAGCCGTCCGGTCGCCACGGTCACCGGGGCCTTTACCGTCGAGCGCCCCCCCAACGACGCCAAAGCCGACCCCGCAGGAGGACAAGCATGAGCCGCAAACCCCTCGAACCGGTTCAAGTCGTGCGCCAGCGCCGGGACGACGCCCTTGCCGCGCTGGTCAATGGCGTTCCCTATATCCGCTACCTCGGCATCCGCTTTGACCGCCGCGGCGATGAGTTGACCGCGGTCATGCCATTTGACGAAAAGCTGATCGGAAACCCCTTTCTTCCAGCCTTGCACGGCGGCGTCACGGCGGCGTTTCTAGAGGTCACAGCGATTATCGTCCTCAGTTGGTCGCTGGCTTGGGAGCGGATGGAGAACGGCAGCCGGGGCATTGACCAATGGGATCCCGCGCATCTGCCCCGGATACCGAAAACCATTGATTTTTCCGTTGATTACCTGCGCTCTGGCCTGCCGCGCGACGCCTATGCACGGGCGCGGGTCAACCGCTCGGGGCGGCGCTATGCCAGCGTGCATGTCGAAGCATGGCAAGACAACCGCGCCCGCCTGTTTGCCCAAGGGACCGGGCATTTCCTGATGCCCTCTCAGAAAACCGAGCCGCAGGCCGCCCCGAAAACCGCCGCGCCGCAATGAGCGCCCCGGCCCCGCAGACCCTGACCCATCGCCGCATCCTGACCATCGCCGCCCCCATTATCCTGTCCAATGCCACGATTCCGATTCTTGGCGCGGTGGATACTGGAGTCGTCGGACAGATCGGCTCGGCCGTGCCCATCGGCGCGGTGGGAATCGGCGCCGTGATCCTGTCGGCGATTTACTGGATTTTCGGCTTTTTGCGGATGGGCACGACGGGGCTGGTGGCGCAGGCGCACGGGGCGCGGGATCAGGACGAGGTTGCCGCCCTGCTCTGGCGGGTGCTGATGATTGCCCTTACTGCCGGCCTTGGCCTGATCCTGTTGCAGCGCCCGTTGATGTGGGTGGCGTTCGGCCTGTCGCCGGCTTCGGTCGAGGTGGAAACTCTGGCCCGCAGCTATACCGAGATCCGTATCTATTCGGCCCCGGCAGCAATCGCGATTTTCGGCGTGACCGGCTGGCTGATCGCGCTGGAGCGCACCCGCGCCGTGTTCCTGATGCAGGTCTGGATGAACGGTTTGAACATCGCGCTGGACCTGTGGTTTGTGCTGGGCCTTGGCTGGGGGGTCAACGGCGTCGCACTGGCCACGTTCCTGTCGGAATGGTCCGGGCTGGCCCTTGGGCTTTTCCTCTGCCGCGGGGCCTTTTTCAGCGGCCGTTGGGTGCGCCCGCCGCGGATTTTCGACCCCCGCCGGCTGCGGCGGATGCTGCAGGTCAATGTCGATATCATGCTGCGCTCGGTTCTGCTGCAGATCGCCTTTCTGTCGTTTCTGTTTCTCGGCGCCGGTCTTGGCGACGTGACGCTGGCGGCCAATCAGGTGCTGATGCAGTTTCTCTATATCACCGCCTTTGCGCTGGACGGGTTTGCCTTTGCCGCCGAGTCTCTGGTCGGGCAGGCGATGGGGGCGCGGGATCCCGGCGCGCTCAGACGCACGGTCTGGCTGAGCGGCCTCTGGGCGGGTGCGGTCGTGCTGCTGCTGGCGGCCGTATTTGCGCTGTCCGGCCCCTTTTTGATCGATCTGATGACCCGCGCCCCGGACGTTCGTGTGGCGGCGCGGGTCTATCTGATCTGGCTGGTGCTAGGGCCGGTGATCGGGGTGGCGTCATGGATGCTGGACGGAGTCTTCATCGGGGCAACGCGGACAAGGGACATGCGCGATGCGATGCTGGTTTCAACCCTGATCTATGGCGCAAGCGTGGTCATTCTGTTGCCCCTCTTTGGCAATCACGGGCTGTGGGCGGCGATGATGATCCTGTTTGCCGCGCGGGCGCTGACCCTCATGCAGCGCTATCCGGCGCTGCTGCGCGCCGCCGGGGTCGGGCACGCAACAGAGGTCTGAGCGCGCCTGCCCTTAGCCCTGCCCGGCAACCCGGTCGCGATCCAGCCCGACCGCCTCGGAAACATGCGAGAACCCGTCCGCGGCCAGCAGGCGCTCAAGCCCGCGGTTGATTTCCGCCACGAGGGACAGGCCGCGATAGACCAGCCCGGTATAAATCTGAACCGCCGCAGCCCCGGCTCTGATCTTGGCATAGGCGTCCTCGGGCGAAGAAATGCCGCCAACCCCGATCAGGGGCACCTGCCCCTCCAACCGCTGGGCCAGCAACGCAAGGATACGCGTCGAGGGGGCAAACAACGGCGCCCCCGACAGGCCACCGCTTTCGGTTGCAAAGCGGCCCGACAAGGTCGGGCGCGCGACGGTCGTATTGGTGGCAATCAGCGCATCCAGACGCTGGGCGCGGCTGATCGTGGCAATCGCATCAAGCGCCGGCAGGTCCAGATCCGGGGCGATCTTCAGAAACACCGGCAACGGTGATGCCAGACGCTCGCGGGCGCTCAGAACCCGGCTCAAGAGGTCGCTCAGCGCCGCCCCCTGCTGCAGATCCCTGAGGGCACGGGTGTTGGGCGAGGACACATTGACGGTGACGAAATCGACCAGCGGCCCCAGCTGTGTCAAGACCGAGACATAATCCGCCGCTCGGTCGTGGCTGTCCTTGTTGGCCCCCAGATTGAGGCCGACAATGCCCCGCGCAGGGCGCGCCCGCAGGCGTGCAGAAATCCGCGCGGCCCCCTCGTTGTTAAAGCCAAAGCGGTTGATCACGGCCCGATCGGCGGGCAGGCGAAACAGACGCGGGCGTGGATTTCCCGGTTGGGCGCGCGGGGTCACCGCCCCCAGTTCGACAAAGCCAAAGCCGGCGCGCAACAGCGGCGCAATCGCCACCGCATTCTTGTCATATCCCGCCGCCAGCCCCACCGGATTGGGCAGATCGAGCCCGGCCAGCCGTTGCGCCAGACGGGGCGACGTGACCGGCGCCGGCAAGGGAGCAAGACCAAGCCTCAGCGCCCACAGCGACAGGGAATGGGCGCGCTCGGGCTCAAGGCGATGCAGCAGCCACAGACCGGCCCGCTCAAACGCCGGACGACCAGACGCCGTCATGCAAGGTTGTCCGGCAGCTCATGCCCCGAGCGGCCCAGCGGGATCGGGCGGCACCAGCGGATCTCGTCCAGCGCCAGCGGCCGGTAGAGATGCGGAAACAGTGCCCCGCCGCGCGAGACCTCCCATTTCAGCGCATCGCCCAGCGACTCGGCCGCAAGCGCAGCCAGCCACAGCTCGGCAACGCCGGCAAAATGCTTGTCCAGCGTTCCGCGCAGCTGCGTCGCGGTCGAGAAATGGATGAACCCGTCGGCGATGTCGATTGGCGCGCCGCGGGTCTGACCGGCGGCCCTGAAGGCATCCCATTCGGTCTGGCGGAAAATCTTGTAAATCATGGCCCCCTCTTGGGCGATTCCATTACCGGGGTCAAGGCGGGGGGGCAAACCGGGGCCCAGCCCTTGCTCACCGTGAACGCACAAGAATGATCACACCCGACAGCACAATGGCCCCCGCCCCGAGAGCCGAGACCGGATCGGGCACGCTTCCCCACAGCACATAACCCCAGAGCGCCACAAAAATCAGAAAGGAATATTCCGCCCCCGATGCAAACGAGACATCCGCCAGCAGATACCCCCGCGTCAACAGCGCCGTTGCCGCCATCGACCCAAAGGCCTGCACCAGCATCCACAGCACAAAGGCGCCGCTGGGATGCACCCAACCTCTGGTAAAGAACGGCAGCGCCCGGGCAATCTCGGGCGGGACCGGAAACAGCGTAAACACGACAACTCCCAGCGCCCCCCACAGGCCCAGCCCAAGGAACGCGCCCATGTTCAGGGTCATGGTGCTCTCTTGTCCGCACCAGCGACGGGTGGCGATTCCGCTCAGCGCATAAAACAGGCCGGCAAATAGCGGCAGGACGCTCATTATCGACAGCGCGCCCCGATCGGGACGCAAAATCAAAAGGACTCCGCCAAAGCCGATGGCCACCGCCAGAATCCGCCAGATGCCGATACGAACCCCCAGAAACGACGCCGAAATCAGCAGCACGAATACCGGCCCGGTAAACAGACCCGAGGCCGCCTGTGAGACCGAGATAATGCCAGCCGAGCCAAAATACAGCACCATCGCGCTGGAAAACGCAAAGCTGCGCAACACCACCGCCCTCCAGTTCTTTGGCCGCAGCCGCCAATGCATCAGTCGCGCGATCACCAACAGACAGCTGCACACCACCAGCGAGCGCAGCAAATGGAACTGCCACAACCCGGCCTCCTTGGCGATCAGGCGGATGAAATTGTCGATCAGGCCGATCATCCCCATGGACGAAATCACCAGAACCACGCCCAGAACCGGACGGGTTTGCAAAATGTTGTTCATTGGCTCAGCCTCGTTCTCAAACACCCCTGAATGGCCCTTGCACATCGGCGGAATCTGTCCAGAATGCGACACCGAAGCAGATTTTCCGATGCAGAATATCAAGGAGGTGCCCCGTGGGTCTGATGGCAGACGAAACCGGCCTGAACAAGAACGCGGCCAACCATGTGCCGCTGACTCCGCTGTCGCATTTGCGGCGGGCGGCGGATGTTTTTGCGGCCCGTACGGCACTGGTCTATCAGGACCGCCGCTTCAACTATCAGCAGATGCAGGCGCGCTGCTCGCAACTGGCGTCGGCGCTGGCGCAGGCGGGGATCAAACCGGGAGATGTCGTCTCGACCATTGCCCCCAATATTCCGGCGATGGTCGAAGCGCATTACGGTGTCCCCGCCGCCGGGGCGGTTCTGAACGCGATCAACACCCGGCTGGATGTGGACACCGTCGCCTATATTCTGGGGCACGCCGAAACCCGGCTGTTGCTGGTGGACAGCCAGTTCCTCGATCTGGCCGAGGCGGCGATCTCGCGGCTCGAGGGGCCAATCCCGCAACTGGTTGAGATTGAGGACGTTCGGGCCGGGTATCCAGCCAGCGGGCGACACCCGGAATATGAGGCGTTCTTGGCCACGGGGGATGCGGAATTCCCGTGGATCATGCCAGAGGATGAATGGGAAAGCCTTGCGCTGAACTATACCTCGGGCACCACGGGACGCCCCAAAGGTGTGGTCTATCACCACCGCGGGGCCTATCTGATGACCATGGGGACTGCCGTTGCCTGGCAGATGAAACTGTTCGCCAAATACCTGACCATCGTGCCCCTGTTTCACTGCAACAACTGGATCCACACATGGACGATCCCGATGCTGGGCGGCACCGTCGTCTGCTGCCGCGACATCACCGCCCGGGCGATTTATGACGCCATCGCCGACGAGGGGGTCAGCTATTTCGGCGGCGCCCCCATCGTCCTGAACATGATCGTCAACGCGCGTGAGGACGAGCGTCGGCATTTTGACCACCTCGTCAACATCTATACCGCCGGTGCGCCGCCCCCCGCCGCCACCTTGCTGGCCATCGAAAAGCTGGGCTTTGAGGTCACGCAGGTTTACGGCCTGACCGAAACCTTTGGCCATGTCACCGAATGTCTGTGGGATGACGACAAATGGGGCGATCTTGAGGGCGAAGAGCGCGCCGCGATCAAGGCCCGCACCGGCGTTCTGATGCCGATGATGGAGGATATCCACGTTGTCGATCAGGACAGCCAGTCCCCGGTGCCGCGCGACGGCCAGACCTTGGGCGAAATCGTCATCCGCGGCAACTGCACGATGAAAGGCTATTACAAGAACCCCGAGGCGACCACCGAGGCATTTGCGGGCGGCTATTTCCACTCGGGCGATATCGCCTTTCAGCATCCCGATGGTTATATCAAGATCACCGACCGGCTAAAGGATGTGATCATTTCCGGCGGCGAAAATGTTAGCTCGGTCGAGGTCGAAGGGGCCCTCATGCATCATCCCGCGGTGTTGCTGGCCGCGGTGGTTGCGCGCCCGGACGAGAAATGGGGCGAGACCCCTTGCGCCTTTGTCGAGCTAAAGCCCGGCGCCAGCGCCACCGAGGCCGAGCTGATCGCCTTTTGCCGCGACAGATTAGCGGGCTTCAAGACACCGAAAACGATTGTTTTTCAGGAGCTTCCCAAAACCTCGACCGGGAAAATACAAAAATTCGTGCTGCGCGAGATTGCCCGATCCCTGTAACCGTCACGATAAGCGGAGCAGCCTGATTTTGCCCCCTGCTCGGCCGCTTTTGCTTTGAAAGCGGCCGACGATGGGCTAAGGTCCGGCGGGCAGAAAAAACAAGAAACGACAGGCAGGCACGGCGATGACGGCGCTGAAGAAATATACCCGCCTTGAATCCACCGGGCTCTGGCGGGCGGTGGCCTCTGAACAGCGGCGCGAGGTTTATGTCAGCTTTGGCAAGACCTCGCTGATCATCCGCGACAAGAACGACAATCCCCTGTCACATTGGTCGCTGCCGGCTGTAATCCGCATGAATCCCGGCGGCAAACCGGCAATTTTCACGCCAAAGCTGGACAGCGGCGAGACCATCGAAATCGACGACGAGACGATGATAGAGGCCATCGAACAGGTGCGTTCCGCCATCAACCGGCGGCGCCCGCATCCGGGGCGGTTGCGCCTTGTGGGGACGCTGGGGATCACGGCCGCCTTTGCCCTTGCCCTGATCCTCTGGCTGCCCGGTGCGCTGGCCCGTCATGCGGTGGGCACGGTTCCCTTTGAAACCCGCCAACTGATCGGCCGGGACGTCTTGACCCAGATCGCCCGCTTGACCGGGCCTGTCTGCTCCAGCGTTGCGGGTGATCGGGCCCTGAAACATCTGGCCAAACGGCTGTTTGGCGGGGCGCCGGGCCGCATTTTGATCCTGGCCGGGGGCACCGCCAAAAGCGCGATGTTGCCGGGGCGGGTCATCCTTTTGAACCGGGAACTCGTCGAGAATTATGACCAACCCGAGGTCGCGGCCAGCTATGCGCTGATTGAGGATATCTACGCCAAACACGCCGACCCGCTGGCCCGTCTACTGACCCAGTCCGGCCCCCTTTCGGCCTTTCGCCTGCTGACGACCGGGCGCATCGATCCGGCGCATCTGGCGGAATACGCGCGCGTCATCCTGACCGGAAAAACACCGCAGCCCGATGACAAGACCTTGCTGGATGCCTTTGAAAAAGCGGGGTTTTCCAGCGCGCCGCTGGCCTATCAACTGGATATGACCGGCGAAGAATCTCTGTCGCTGATCGAGGCGGACCCGTTTCGAAACCGCCCCTACGCCCCGGTTCTGTCAGACGCCGACTGGGTCAGCCTGCAAGGGATTTGCGGCGCCTAAATCCGTTCGCGCACCTCAGTCCGAGGTGGTCAGGACACCGCGGCGCAGATGCAGGGTGCGATCCATCTTGGCGGCCAGTTCCATGTTGTGCGTGGCGATCAGCGCCGCCATCCCGGTTTGACGCACCAGCCCGGTCAACACGTCAAACACCTGCGCGGCCGTCTCGGTGTCAAGGTTTCCGGTCGGCTCATCTGCCAACAGGACGCTGGGGCGATTGGCCAGAGCGCGGCAAAAGGCAACGCGTTGCTGCTCGCCGCCGGACAGTTCGGCGGGGCGGTGCGCGGCGCGATCCGCCAGCCCGACCGCCTGCAAAAGATCGCGCGCCCGACTGCTGGCCGCGCGTTTCCCGACCCCGTTCGCGCGCTGCGGCAAGGTGATGTTTTCCAAGGCCGAGAACTCGGGCAACAGGTGGTGGAACTGGTAGATAAAGCCGATTCCGGCCCGCCGGGCAGCGGTGCGGCGGCGGTCTGCGTGGCCAGTCATGGGTTGGCCCGCCAGCAGCACCTCACCTGAATCCGGCGTATCCAGCAACCCCGCAATATGCAAAAGGGTGGATTTTCCCGCCCCCGAGGGCGCGACCAGCGCGACGATCTCGCCGGGGGCCAGATCCAGATCACATCCGCGCAGAACCGTGACCGCCACCTTGGACCCCGAGCTGTAGCTTTTGCTGATCTTCCTGAGGGTCAGGGCCGGACTATTCATAACGCAGGGCCTCGACCGGGTTCATCCGCGCCGCACGGCGCGCCGGAAAGATGGTGGCCCCGAACGACAGGCCCAGCGACAACAGGACAGCGCGCGCAACGTCCCAGAACTCCAGCCGCGCCGGCAGTTCCGAAAGATAGCGAACCGAGGGATCCCACACCCCGCCCCCAAGGGCCGCATTCACAAAGGTAAAGATCGGGTCGATGTAGATTGCAAACAGGACCCCGAACACGACTCCGATCAGGGTGCCGATAATCCCGATCGCCGCTCCGACAAGAAAAAAGATACGCAGGATCGATCCTTGGGTCAGCCCCATCGTGCGCAGGATTCCGACATCTCCACCCTTGTTTTTCACCAGCATGATCAGGCCCGAAACGATATTCATCGTGGCGATCAGAACCAGAATCGAGAGGATGATAAACATGACATTGTCCTCGGTCTTGAGCGCCTGCAAAAAGCTGCCCGAGGCATCGCGCCATGTCCAGATGATGCTGCCCCGGCCCGCGGCCCGAATGATCGGCAACACATAGCGGTCAACCTTGTCAGGGTGGGCCACATCCACCTCGATCTCATCCGCCGTGCCCTCACGGTTGAAAAAGGTTTGGGCCTCGGAAAAGGGCAGATAGGCGCGGGTGCGGTCGATGTCATAGCGGCCAACGCTAAAGATATATACGACATGGTAGCTTTTTACGCGCGGGGCGGTGCCAAAGGCGGTCTTGACCCCGTCCGGCGAGATCAGCTTGACCCGATCCCCGACGCTGACCCCCAGTTCGCGCGCCACCCCCGAGCCCAGCGATATCCCCTGATCGAAACTGGCGGTATCGCCCGAGTGGCTTTCGGGGTGCACGAACAGGCGCAGGCCCAGAACGTCGCGCTTGCGCTCGCCGAAAACCTCGACCCCGGCGTTGCGCCCGTTGGCCGAGACCATCAACTGGCCGCGAATGGCCGGGGCAGCGCGGAGCACGCCAGGCACCTTGCGGATGCGCTGGACCATTTCCGAATAGCCGGTGATCGCGCGGCTGAGTCGCCCGCTGCCGTCCCGATGGGTTGCGGCGTAAACCGTCAGATGGGCGTTGGCCCCAAGGATCGTGCGCACGAATTCATAGCGAAACCCCGAGCGCACCGCCAGCGTCGCCACCAGCGCAAACACCGCCAGCGCGATTCCCACCAGCGAGATCACCGTCATCACGCTGACCCCCCCTTCACGCCGTCGCGCGCGCAGATAACGCCAGGCGATCTGCCATTCAAAAGATGCAAACGGGGGGGTTACTCGTGCCAACTGCGTCTCTTTCTCTTGCCCGCGACAATGGCGGGAAATCCGCCTGAAGGTCAAGCAATGTCGATGGAACAAAGTGGCGCGGATACCGGCGCCGGGTCCGTCGACTCAGACCCCGGCATAGATATCGCGCAGTCGTGCAACAGCGTCCTCTGGGCGCAGCTCTTGGGTGGCGCCGCTTTTCCGGCTGGTCAGCTCAACCACCCCGTTTTTCAACCCCCGCGGCCCGACCGTGATCCGCCAGGGCAGGCCGATCAGGTCCATGGTTGCGAATTTTGCCCCGGCGCGTTCGCTGCGGTCGTCATAGAGCGGTTCAAGCCCTGCAGCCTGAAGCTGGGCATAGAGCGTCTCACAGGCCGCATCCGCCGCCCCGTCGCCCTGTTTCAGATTGACGATCCCCACCTTGAACGGGGCAACGGCCTCGGGCCAGATGATGCCGCGCTCGTCATGGCTGGCCTCGATAATCGCCCCGACCAGACGGCTGACGCCAATGCCGTGACTGCCCATATGGACCGGCACCCGTGTCCCCTCGGGGGTGACCACGCTGGCCCCCATCTTGTCGGAATATTTGGTGCCAAAGTAAAAAATCTGCCCGACCTCGATTGCGCGTGAGCTGCGGCGGCGCTCGGCCGGGACCTCGGCCTCAAACAGCGCCGCATCGTGGGTTTCATCGGTGCGCGCATAGGGGCTGGTCCACTCCTGCCGGATCGCCGCGCATTGTTCGCGGTCATCGAAATCCACCGCGCGCTGGCCCAGCTGCAAATCGAGGATCGCGCTGTCATAGAACACTTCGCTTTCACCGGTGTCGGCCAGCACCAGAAATTCATGGGTGTCATCGCCGCCAATGGGGCCGCTGTCGGCACGCATCGGAATCGCTTTCAACCCCATGCGTTCGTAGGTTCTGAGATAGCTGACCATGTGGCGGTTATAGGCGTGGATGGCGCTGTCGCGGTCGATGTCGAAATTATAGCCGTCCTTCATGTAGAACTCGCGCCCGCGCATGACGCCAAACCGTGGGCGGCGCTCATCGCGGAACTTCCACTGGATGTGGTAGAGGGTCAGGGGCAGATCCTTGTAGGACTGCACCGTGTTGCGAAAGATGTCGGTGATCAGCTCTTCATTGGTGGGGCCATAGAGCATGTCATGCCCGTGGCGATCGGTGATGCGCAGCATTTCATCGCCATAATCCTCATAGCGCCCGCTTTCGCGCCACAGATCGGCCGATTGCAGGGTCGGCATCAGCATCGGGATGTGGCCGGCGCGCTGCTGTTCCTCGTGGACGATGGCCTCGATCTTTTTCAGCACCTTGAAGCCAAGCGGCAACCACGAGTAGATCCCGGCGCTGGCCTGCCGGATCATGCCGCTGCGCAGCATCAGGCGGTGGCTGACGATTTGCGCTTCGGACGGGGTCTCTTTTAGAACGGGCAGGAAATATCGGCTAAGACGCATGGGCTGGAGGCTCCGGCTTGTTGCAAAACTGGCCCTTCGTCTAGGCCATTCGGCGCAAACAGGCAAGGCAGAGGATAGCTGGGCCGGCAGCACGCCAAAACCCACGGCGCCGTGACCAAAGATGGCGACGCCCAGAGCGCTCATTGGGCAATTTATCAGACATTAAGATTTGCTGCCTAGGCTGGGCGGCAGCAAAACGCCACGCCGATTCGTCTCGGCCCCAACGCAGGAGAATTCGTCCATGACAAAACCTGCAAAACGCATCTTCGTTGCCGGACATAACGGGATGGTGGGGCGGGCTCTTGTCAGGCGGTTGGGCCGAATGCCCGGGGTCGAGGTGTTCGGCCGCGCCCACCACGATCTTGACCTGATGGACCAACGCGCCACCGCCGCCTTTTTCGCCCGCGAGCGCATTGACGAGGTCTATTTTGCGGCCGCCAAGGTCGGCGGAATCCTCGCCAACGACACCTGCCCCGCCGAATTCATCTATGACAATCTGATGGTCGAAACCAACACCATCCACGCCGCCCACCGCGCCGGGGTGCAAAAGGTCATGTTTCTGGGCTCAAGCTGCATTTATCCGCGCGCCGCGGCCCAACCGATCATCGAAGAGGCCCTGCTGAGCGGCCCTCTGGAACCTACGAACGAACCCTACGCGGTGGCAAAAATCGCCGGGATCAAGCTCTGCGAAAGCTATAACCGCCAATACGGGCGCGATTATCGCAGCGTGATCCCCACCAACCTTTACGGCCCGCACGACAATTTTCACCCCGAAAACGCGCATGTCATCCCCGCCCTGCTGCGACGCTTTCACGAGGCGGTCGAGGGTGGAGCCGAGCAGATCACCATCTGGGGCAGTGGCCGACCTATGCGTGAATTCATGCATGTGGACGACATGGCGGCAGCCTGCATTCACCTGATGGAGTTGCCCGCGCAAACGCTGGCCGCGCAGGTTCAGCCGATGCGTGGGCATATCAATGTCGGCACCGGACGGGACTGCACGATCCGCCAGCTGGCCGAGATCATGGCCGAGGTCACCGGGTTCACGGGTCGGCTGCTGTTTGATGCCTCCAAGCCCGACGGAATGCCGCGAAAATTGCTGGATACGTCGCGCCTCAACACCCTTGGCTGGCACCCACGGATCGATCTGGCGACCGGGCTCAGGCAGACCTATCACTGGTTTCTGGCCAATCAGGGAAGGATCCGGGGCACAGATGCATCCCCGACGCCGAGGGTGGCGCATGCCCCCGACCAGCGCAGCCGGCGGGCCGTCGGTTGACGCACCAGGGCCTTAACCGCCCAGCGTCAGGGCACCACTGATCCCGGCATAAACACCCAAGACCGAGGTGACGCCGACCACCGCCAGCACGATCCAGCGATAGACTGGACCCGGCCGGGCCGCTGGCGGCAGGGCGCGCATCGCCAACAGGTAAAGAAAGCCCAGAACCAGTGGCAGTAGTAGCGCGTTCATGACCTCGACCGCGACATTCAGGCTGACCAGACTGGGGGCATAGGCCACGACCAGCGCGCTGCCCAGCACCATGACGCTGTAAACGATGTAAAACCACGGCGCCTGCCCCGGCTTGCGCTGCAGCGAATGGCTATATCCGGTGACCTCGCCTAGGCCCCAGGCGGTGGCCAGAGAGACCACGATCGCGGCCACAAAGGCCGCCCCGAGGATGCCCGCCGAGAACACCACCTTGCCCAGCATTTCGCCAAGGAAGGGAACAAAGGCCTCGACAATCTGTCCGACATTTTCCAGCGAGGCGTCCGGGCGGACCCGCCCGATAGTTGCCGCCGTGGCCACCAGAACCGCTGCCATGACCAGTTGAGTAATAACCGCCCCCAGCGCCGTGTCCAGCCGCGCGGCACGATAATCCGCCGGCGCCAGCCCCTTGTCGGCAATCGCCGATTGCTGGTAAAAAATCATCCAGGGCATGATCACCGCACCGATATTGGCGGCGATCAGAAACCGATAATCGGCATTGGCAAACGGCACATGAGCCAGCCCCTGCAGCATGGCAGAGGGATCCGGTCTCGAGGCCAGAGCGATCAGGAAAAATACCAGCTCGAATAGACCGAACAGGACAGCAACCCGCTCGACCCGCCGATAAGAGCCAGTCCAGACCACCGCCAGCAGGAACCCCACTGCCAGCCCGAGGCTAAGCCACTCGGGCACCCCGAAAAGCGAGCCGATACTGGCGACACCGGAAAACTCGGTCAGGAGCGCGCCAAAACAGGCCACCACCAGGCCACTGACCGATAACCACGCCCAGCCGGGGCCGAATATCTTGCGGATCAACTCACCGTGACCCAACCCCGTATGCACCCCAAGGTGCACCGTCAATTCCTGCACCACATATAGAATCGGAATCAGGACCAGTTGCAGCAGCAGCAGCCGATACCCCCAGCGCGCCCCACTTTGGGCCGCGGTCACAAGGCTGCCGACATCGGTATCCGCCAGCATCACCACCAGCCCCGGTCCGATCACCGCCAGAACGGCGCGTTTTCGGCCAAAATTCCGCCCATAGGCAGGGGGGTGCGGTCTGGGGGAAAGCGAAAGGTCCGGATTGGGCTGTGACATGGGTATTTCCCTTGCAAACCACCACGTCCACGCGGGGTCTCGGCGCAACTTGCGAATGCCTATCATCATTGATTTCCCGGCACAAGTTGAAATTCCCGAGTAAAATGCTTGGAAACGTCGCAGCCCTTTCGGATCGCAGGCCACGCAGGTTGGGTTCGGTAGCCCCGGGCACACCCAGCCACGAAACTGCGCATTAAACCCGCCCGCGACCGGCCCCATCACCCCGCCCGGCAAGGTGGCGCGGAATTTCCACACATCCTGCGTGTTCGGATTCCCCCATTCACGATATCAACGCCGGTGAACCTCTTCCCAAAAGATACGCTCTCGGGATTTCTTTTTGCATTCCCCCCCGAGATCGTGTAGAAGGTAGTTTAGTGCTAAACTACTTTTTGAAACCGGGGAGTGCCCGCACCATGGCCGCCAAAAAAGCCACCAGGAAGTCCACCGCAAAACCGACTACAAAGCCCAAAACAAAACCGAAAACCGCCCGCTCCAACACCTCGTCCGAGGAGCTTCTCGATTATTTCCGCCGCATGCTCCTGATCCGCCGCTTTGAGGAAAAGGCCGGCCAGCTTTACGGGATGGGGCTGATCGGCGGCTTTTGCCACCTCTATATCGGGCAAGAGGCGGTTGTCGTCGGCCTGCAATCCTCCAGCAAGCCGGGTGATCAGCGCGTCACCTCCTATCGCGACCACGGACATATGCTGGCTGCGGGTATGGACCCGAACCGCGTCATGGCCGAGCTGACCGGCCGGGAAGATGGCTATTCCAAGGGTAAGGGCGGCAGCATGCACATGTTCTCCAAAGAGGCCAATTTTTATGGCGGTCACGGCATTGTTGCCGCACAGGTGCCGATTGGTGCGGGGCTGGCATTTGCCAACAAATACCGTGGAAACGATCACGTCTCCTTTGCTTATTTCGGCGATGGCGCAGCCAATCAGGGACAGGTGTACGAAAGCTTCAACATGGCCAGCCTCTGGCAGTTGCCAGTCGTTTTTGTCATTGAAAACAACCAATACGCCATGGGAACGGCAATGCGCCGCTCAACCTCGACGCCGGACATCTACCACCGGGGCAACGCCTTTGGCATCCCCGGAGAGGGCGTGGACGGGATGGATGTTCTGGCCGTCAAGGCCGCCGGAGACAAGGCCGTCGCCCACTGCCGGGCCGGCAAGGGCCCCTATATTCTGGAAATGAAAACCTACCGGTACCGCGGCCATTCGATGTCGGACCCGGCAAAATACCGCTCACGCGAAGAGGTCCAGAAGGTGCGGGCGGAAAAAGACCCCATCGACCACGTCCGCGACCTCCTGTTGCAGGGCAAACACATGACCGAAGAGGGGCTCAAGGAGATCGACAAAGAAATCAAATCCGTTGTCAACGACAGCGCAACCTTCGCTCAATCCAGCCCCGAGCCCGCGCCATCCGAGCTCTGGACCGACGTTTACGCCTGACAGGAGACACATCATGGCAACCAATATCCTCATGCCCGCCCTGTCGCCAACGATGGAGGAGGGCACGCTGGCCAAATGGCTGGTCAAGCAAGGCGACAGCGTTACCTCCGGCGATATTCTGGCGGAAATCGAGACCGACAAGGCGACGATGGAATTCGAGGCCGTGGATGACGGCATCATCGGCCAGATCCTGATCCCCGAGGGCAGCGAAGGCGTTGCGGTCAACACCCCGATTGCCGTTCTGCTGGAAGAGGGCGAGGACATGACATCCGCCGCCAAAACCGACCCAGCACCCGCAACCCCGGCGCCGGCGGCACCCCCAACACAAGCCGCCTCTCCGGTCCCCGCAACTCCGGTGCGACCGCTCGCCGAGGACATTCCCGCTGGGACCGCGTTCAAGACCATGACCGTGCGCGAGGCCCTGCGCGAAGCCATGGCCGAAGAAATGCGGCGCGACGACGAGGTCTTTCTGATGGGCGAAGAAGTCGCCCAATATCAGGGCGCCTACAAGGTCTCGCAAGGTCTGCTGGACGAATTCGGCGAGCGGCGCGTCATCGACACTCCGATCACCGAACACGGCTTTACCGGCATCGCGGTCGGGGCCGCCTTCGCCGGCCTCAAGCCCATCGTCGAATACATGACCTTCAACTTTGCCATGCAGGCAATGGACCAGATCGTCAATTCGGCGGCCAAAACCCATTACATGTCCGGCGGCCAGATGACCTGCCCGATCGTCTTTCGCGGCCCCAACGGCGCCGCCGCACGGGTGGCCGCTCAGCACAGTCAGGACTACGCCGCGTGGTATGCGCAAATCCCCGGCCTCAAGGTCGTGCAGCCCTATTCCGCCGCCGACGCCAAAGGGCTGCTGAAATCGGCGATCCGCGACCCCAACCCGGTGATCTTTCTGGAAAACGAGATCCTTTACGGTCGCAGTTTCGATGTGCCCGAGCTTGACGATTTCACCATCCCCCTTGGTCGCGCCCGGATCTGGCAGGAGGGCACGGATGTCACCCTCGTCAGCTTTGGCATTGGCATGCAATACGCGCTTGACGCCGCCGAGAAACTGGCCGTCGAGGGGATTTCCGCCGAAGTCATCGACCTCAGAACCCTTCGCCCCATCGACACTGAAACGGTTCTGGACAGCGTGCGCAAGACCAACCGCTGCGTGACCATCGAAGAGGGCTGGCCAGTCGGCGCCATTGGCAACCATATCGGCGCCCGGATCATGGCCGAGGCCTTTGACTATCTCGACGCGCCGGTTCTGAACGTCACCGGCCGGGATGTGCCCATGCCCTATGCGGCAAATCTGGAAAAACTGGCGCTCGTCACCACCGACGACGTGATTGCCGCCGTGAAATCCGTGACTTACCGGTAAGGAGCCCCCCCATGTCCATTGAAATCCTCATGCCCGCCCTGTCTCCCACGATGGAGGAGGGAACTTTGGCAAAATGGCTGGTCAAGGAGGGCGACAGCGTCGCGGCAGGCGACCTTCTGGCCGAGATTGAAACCGACAAGGCGACGATGGAATTCGAGGCCGTGGACGACGGCATCATCGGCAAGATCCTGATCCCCGATGGTCAGGAAGGGGTCGCCGTCAACACCCCCATCGCGATCCTGCTGGAAGAGGGCGAAACCGCCGCCGAAATTCCGGCCGCCACGGCCTCTCCTGCCACAGAAACCGCTGTTAAGCCAGCCGAGGACGCGCCAACGCCACCCCGCGCAGACACACCCGCCGCCGCGCCCCCGTCCCTGCCCTCGTCCCTGCCCTCGTCCCCGCCCTCGTCCCCGTCTGCCGACAGCGATCGGGGTCCGCGCATTTTTGCCACCCCGCTTGCCCGCCGCATCGCTGCCGACAAGGGGTTGGACATCTCCACGATCACCGGCTCCGGGCCACATGGGCGGATCATCAAGGCCGACGTCATCGCCGCCAGCACAGGCGCCTCCACCGCAACCGAAGGCGCCGCAACCCCCAGCGCCAAGACCGCCCCGCCCGCAGCCGATGCCGAACAGGTCAAGGCCCTTTACGCCGAACGCAACTTTGAAGAGGTGCCGCTTGATGGCATGCGCAAGATCATCGCCGCACGCCTCAGCGAGGCCAAACAGACGATCCCGCATTTTTACCTGCGCCGGGACATCAGGATCGACGCGCTGCTGAAACTGCGCGCCGAAATGAACGCCGGGCTGCAATCCCGCGGCATCAAGCTCAGCGTCAACGACTATATCATCAAGGCCAGCGCCCTTGCCCTGCAAGACGTGCCCGATTGCAACGCGGTCTGGGCCGGTGACCGAATCCTGCGCCTGAAACCGTCAGATGTCGCGGTCGCGGTGGCTATCGACGGCGGGCTTTTCACACCAGTCCTTCGCGACGCCGACAGCCGGACATTGTCCAGTCTCAGCGCCGAGATGAAAGACCTCGCCGAGCGTGCCCGCGCCCGCCGTCTCGCCCCGCACGAATATCAGGGCGGCAGCTTTGCCATCTCCAATCTGGGCATGTTCGGGATCAAGAATTTCGACGCCGTGATCAACCCGCCCCACGGCTCGATCCTTGCCGTTGGCGCCGGTCAAAAGACTCCGGTCGTGGATGCCGACGGCCAGATCGCCACAGCCACCGTCATGTCGGTCACCCTCTCCGTCGATCACCGGGTCATTGACGGTGCGCTCGGCGCAAAATTCCTGGCCGCACTCACCGCCTATCTGGAAGAACCCCTGTCAATGCTGGCCTGACCCCGGCTGGATGGCACTCAACCCCATCCGCAGAAAAGCCATTTTAAGGCGTTTTGACAAATTGTTGAGACATTGCCATCGCCACACGCCCGAGGGCAACAAGGTCGTGGCGAGGTCTTGGCGATATGAAAATCCTGTCAAAACGCCCTAACGGCCATCGAGCACCTGATTCATCGTCACCGAGGGCTGCGCGCAGCCCGCTTCGCCAACGATCCGCGCTGGAACGCCAGCCACCGTCTTGCACGGCGGCACATCCTGCAACACCACCGAGCCCGCCGCAATCCGCGTGCAATAACCCACGGTGATATTGCCCAGAACCTTGGCCCCGGCGCCAATCAGAACCCCGTTTTCGATCTTGGGATGACGGTCGCCATCCGCCTTGCCGGTCCCTCCCAGCGTCACCGAATGCAGCATCGAAACATTGTCCCCGACCACCGCCGTCTCGCCGATCACGATGGAATGGGCATGGTCGATCATGATACCCTGCCCGATCCGGGCCGCCGGGTGAATGTCGATACCAAACACTTCGCTGACCCGCATCTGGATGAAATAGGCCAGCTCGCGCCGATCCTGCTGCCACAACCAGTGCGCCACACGATAGGCCTGAACACCTTGAAATCCCTTGAAAAAAAGAACCGGCTGTATAAATCGGTGGCAGGCGGGATCGCGTTCGAACACCGCCACGATATCGGCCCGCGCCGCCTGCCCCAGATCGGGCTCGCTGCGATAGGCCTCATCGACGATCTCGCGCAAGATCTGGTCGGTCATCTCGCCCGACGCCAGCTTCAGCGCCATACGATAGGCCAATGATCGCTCCAGATCCCGGTGATGCAATATGCCGGAATGAACCAGTCCACCCAGAATTGGCTCGTGTTCGACAACTGCGTGGGCTTCGGTGCGGATACGCTCCCACACCGGGTCAAACCCGGCAATATTCGCCTTGCTTTCAGCCATGCGCCTTCCCTGACTTGCGCCGTTATCCTTTCTTGATAAGCCAAATTTGCCGCCAGTAAAGGGCGAATAGCGAAATTCACGCTCCCGTGCATATCCCCGCGCCCGGGCTCGACCCATTCCCCGACCCGCTGCCAGACGCCACGCGACCAGCGCCTCCAGCACCAGAACCAGGCATTCGCAATACTCCGGGTCATCCAGCGACGGCTCGGGACATTTCCGAAACCCAAGGGTTGCCGTCTCAAGGCAGCCGCCGCCAAAACGGGGATGGGCGCGCCCGGCACGACACCGATAGCGATCGGCGATTCCGGCGGTCAGGATCAGCCAGCGGATCAAACCCGAACGACACCGCACGGGCACCGCCAGCAGACAGCGCGCCGCCGCCACCACATCAGCGTGCAGGACCGGCCGCACTTCAGCCCTGCGGTGGGATCAGTTTCAGCCCATGCACCGCCAGACGCACGACACCGGCGGAAAAACTGCCGCCATTGGCACTCAGATGCAGCGGAGTGCCGCCCCAATAGGCCTGCGGCTGATAGGCCATCGCATTGATCCACGCCCCCTTGGCTACGGAAAGGCCGGCGCCATATCGGTTCGTCGCACCAGCCACGCCCAGATCCCAACCGGTCAGCCCGCTGCCGCTCAGCGCCGTCAAGACACGCCCGGTCACGCCAAAAACCAGCATTCCGTTGTCAATTGTGATCTGCGTGTCATTGCTTGCCCCGGCGGTGATCACATGATCGAACTCGATCACCACCTGCCGGGTCCCGGCGCCGTTGGGCGCGCGCGCCATCAGCCCCGCAACCCAGCCCGCGCCATCAAACATGGCCTCCAGCGCCTGATCCTCGATCCAGGCCCGCCAGCCCAGCTTTGGCGAAACGAAAACCCAGCCGCCGTTGGCAAAAACCGCGATATTTCCGGCATGCGTGTCCCACGCATTGACCGCCCCCACCGGCACGAAATAGGCCGCTCCCTCGGTCGCCGTCAGAGGCGGAGTCGTACTGGTCACGGAAACCAACCTGATCTGCGCCATTGCGTCCAGAACGGCCAGCGCCTCATTCACGGTAACGTGCTTTTGCGCCTGCGCGGCGGCCAGCAACGGCAGGCCGAATTGCGTTGTCATGCTCATTTCTTTCAATCCTTTACATCAAGTGTCGCAAGTGAACCGGGGCCAAAGCGATCGGAAACCTGCGCAACTTCCAGCCGATAAACTGGCGCAGTCCCGTCCGCCGCCTTGTCGGATGCGCGATAGACCCAGTCCGGGGTGCTGACATCCAGTTCGCGCCGCACCCCCGAAGCATCGCGCACCCGCAGGTGATAGGCCTCAAACGCCTCTCCCAAGGGCACATCCGCAGTCCCCCAGATATCGCCGTCAATGCGCGTGCGCCGGATCCACCGAAAGGCGCGGTCGCCATTGGCCTGCCGCGTCGTGCGCAAATGCACCGGCGCATAGGGACGCAGCCCGACCCCCTCAAAGGCCCAGACCTCATGCACATAGGACTTGTCGGAATAGGGGCGGGTCGCCGGCCCGATCCGGTAATGCCGGGCCAGATTGCGCGCCGAGGCCGCCAGCGTGACCTGCTGCATTGCGCCCGCATCGAGCAGCACCACATAGCTGCCCACCGGCCAGCTGTCGGGCATTACCGACTCAGTTCCCGCCTGCCCGCGCAGCAGGCCTGAAAGGGTGTATAAACCCGGCTGAATCAGCTTGGCCTCGCTAAACTGGAACACTTCCCACGGCCCGCCACTGCCCGGACCGATGGCCATGGCATTGGCACCGTTCAGCACCGCATCTGGCGACGCCGAGGCCAGATTTGCGCCGCTCATCTGTACCCGCACCGTGGCCCCCCGGTCCCAGCAATCAGGTCGGGCCCGAAACATGGGATCCTGCGTCACCCCGATCGCCGCCGAGCGCGTGATCATCCGGTTTAAAACATAGCCGTTGTCCGACGACGCGCTGAACACCGCCACCGAGCCGGGCCAGGGCCGGGCCGAAACCGCGACATGGGGGGCATCGGGGCGCTCCTGCCCGGACAACAGCGGCAGGTCCAGAAACAGCGGAAAGACCGGCAGCGGTGGAACAAATCCACTTGAGCGCGCGCCCAGTTCCGGCTCGGGCACCCCGGCATAAACCGCGGGATCTACCCGCACCGCTTCAAGGCGGCGCGCCCCGGCATCCTCCACCCGATCCACCCGCACAAGGCCACCGCCCGCGCTCTTGGGCAACGCGATCACATCGCCCGCCCCGACCGCCATTTTCGAGGGCGGCAGACTGAGGGTAACACTCTCGCGCGCCACCCGGGACTCAGCCAACCAGCGCCGGGTCAGCAGCCGCGCCTGGGCTGCCGACATAACGATCGGCAACTCGCTGTGATGTACGCCCAGCGCCGTCTCATCGGGTAAAATCGCTTCGGCCGCGCCGGTCTCGTAACTGCCGTCCGCCCGGATATAGCCAAGGCGCACCTTGCCCGACAAATCGGCCTCCGGCGCCCGCAGCCGGGTCAGGTCACCCTGCCCCGCCTTGTCCCACACAATCTCGTCGGCGGCAATCTTGGCCACCGCCCGGCCGGTACGCTTTTGAAACCGCAGCATCCCGTCCGCCTCGATCGCGTCCAGCGAAAACGCCAGCATAAGCGGCTGCAAGGCGCTGCGGGCCGAGGTCACATCGCTGATCACATAACCTTTCAACAAGCCATAGAGCGCGCTGACATCCACCGCCTCCACGCCGCTTGTCTCACATATCTCCAAAATCACATCGGCCAGCGCCTGCGCCCCCAGACGTCCATTCAGCCAATGGCCGCGAGCATAATTCACACCGTCGCTCCACAGCGCCAGATTGCCGGGGAAATCCGGCCACGGGCGGGCATCCCAAGCCCAGACATGGGCGTGCTCCATATCAACCATGGGGGCCTTGTAAACCGAGGACAACGGATTGTTTGCCGCGACGCTCCAGTAATGCAGCATGGCACGCAGATATTGTGCCTGCATCAAATCATCCCGAACCCCGCTGGAATAATAGGGCGTCATCGATTCCGAGGATTTCGCATCGACAAAAGCATTCGGCTGGTTCGCCCCCTTGTCAATCGCCGCGCAGCCAAACTCGGTAAAGCGAAACGGCTTGCTCTCGGGCACCCACGCGGTGGGGCTGGCCAGACGAACCCCACCAATCCGGTTGTGATGAGTATTCTGCCACCAGCCGCGCAAATCCTTATAGCGAAAGACCCAGTCCTCGCCATGGGCGCCATCGCGAATCGGGGTGCGAAGCTGCCGATCCCGCGCCGCTTGGCTGGCGTAATACCAGTCATAGCCCTCGCCACCGGCAATATTGCCCTCCAGATACTCCAGCGCATAAATCGAGCCGTGATCCTGATCCAGATGCGCCGTGCCATCGCGCCAGTCCGCCAGCGGCATGTAATTGTCGATGCCGACGAAATCGATATTCGCATCGGCCCACAAATCGTCCAGATGAAACAGGACATCCCCCGAGCCATCCGCCGGATGATAGCCGAAATACTCCGACCAGTCCGCCGCATAGCCGATCTTGGTCGTCGGCCCCAGAATGGCCCGCACCTCCCCAGCCAGCACGCGCAGGGCATCCACAACCGGAAAATTGCCCGCCGCCCCCCGAATCTGGGTCAGCCCGCGCAACTCCGAGCCAATGCAAAACGCCTCGACCCCACCGGCAGCGGCGCAGAGATGCGCATAGTGCAAAACAAAGCGCCGATAGGACCACTCCGTCGGGCCGCTGTAATCAACACCATCCCCGGTTACGGTAAAATCGCCGGGCTGCGCCTGACCAAAGAAACTCAGAACCTCCGCCTCGGCCACCGCACTCTGGTCGGGTGAGGCCGCCTGCCCCGGTGCCACCGACAGCGTGATCCGCCCCCGCCACGGCATCACCGGCTGATCCGCACCACCGCTCCACGGATCGGCCAGACCGTTTTTGGCCTGAATATCCATCAGGATGAATGGATAGAACATCACCTCCTGCCCACCAGCCTGAATCTCGTGAATGGCCTCGATCACCGAGCGGTCGGTGGGCGTGCCGCCAAACACCGGTCGCCCCTTCAGGCGGCTTACCGGCCGCGCCGCCGCGCGCCCCACTCCCGAAACGGACCACGCCATCCCGACCCCGTCCTGCATCGTTTGCTCGACCCGCGGGTCCAACCGGCATTTGCCACAGCGCAGATCATCCCCAAACCACGACACCACCATCGAGACCGAACGGCACTCCCCCAGCTCTTCGCGCAGATCAGACATCGAGGTCACGAAATCCGTTCTGCCGCTGGCGGTGTTTTCATTGGCGGTGCGATTGTTTCCAGGCCCGTTCGAGAAATGCACTGGCGTCGTCGCCAGCCCGTATTCCCCGGTCCCCGGAATCAGCGCAACCCCCTTGATTGCCGCCGCCGGATCGCTGCTCCCCGCCCGTGGGGTTGCCCGACGGCTCACCTCGAAACTGAACTGCGGCACCCGATTGCCAAACCGCGACAGATCCAGATCCTCAAACACCACATAGGCCGTCCCGCGAAACGCCGGAGCCTGCCCCGCCCCCTCGACCGCTTCGATCTTGGGGTCCGGCAGTTGCGCCTCGTCGCCCGGATAAAACCGCCAGTTCAGCGAATCCTTCGGGATCAGAATCCCGTCCGCCCAGATGCGCCCGACCCGTGTCACCACCCCCTGCCCCAAGGCCAGCGCCAGACTGACGCTGTAACTATAACTGCTTTGTGTCGCGGCCCGCCTTGTGCCCTTGCCGCCGCCCCCCTGCGTGACCACCTGCTCGACAAAGCGTGAGGCCCAGATGACCTGCCCTCCCAGCCGCACGCGACCAAAGCTGCGCGTCATCGCCGCCCCTTCACTGGCGCCGCTCAGATGAAACCGGTCAATACGCCCGGTGGGCACCGCTTTCGCCCCATGCCCCAACAGGCGTTGATCCAGCACCCGCCCCACGGTCGCCCCGACCGCACGCCCCAGCACCGCCGAGGACAGTCCCAGAACCGAGCCCCCGATTGCGCCGCCAACCGACGCGCCAACCGCAGATAATACCAAAGTGGCCATCAGACCCCCCGTTTCTTGTCACTTACATTTCTGGAAATTGAAACCGCGCCACGATTCGCCGCTCCCACGGTCGCGAAAGCGAACTTTCCACGACCCCGTGGCCCATATAGGCGTGAACAAAGCGCGCCGCCGGGCCGGTCTCTGTCGCAAGGCCCAGATGCTTTGCGACGTGGCCGGCTCCCATGCGAAACAGCAAAACATCGCCGCGCGCCGCAGCATGCAAGGGCTTTGGTCGCAAATACCGGTTCGCCGCCTCCCAGAGACGCTCCTGCCCGCCCGGCTCGGACCAGTCCGGTGTATAGGCCGGAACCGACGCCGGCTCATCACCAAAGAGGTCCCGCCAGACGCCGCGCAGCAGGCCAAGACAGTCACACCCCGCCCCCCGGCACGAGGCCTGATGCAAATAGGGCGTGCCAATCCAGCCCCGCGCCGCTGCCACGATCCGCTCGCCCGTCGGCCCGCCAACCTCGCGCTCCGCACCGGTCACTGGCTCAGGCTCCCGCCATTGTTCTGCCCCGACCGAACCGGATAGGACATCGCCCAGTCCTCACCAGGAATATTCGGAAAACCCCTATAATTCAAAAAGTTATGAAATTTCAAACGGCAGGTCTCCGGACGTTTGTCACAACCCGCCTCAAGGCGCATCCGGTCACCCTTCGTCGGCGTTACCGCCAACGCCTGCCACAGCTCGACCCGGCGTATCGCCGCCTCGAAACGGTCGCGCCGGACCATCCCGCTCAGCCCCTTGGCCGCGCCGCTCAAAACCAGCAGGCGGCCGCCTTCAAACCAGCCGTCCTCAAATCCGGCCCCGTCGGGCAATTCAAACCGCTCGGCACTGTCTGCGGCGGCCATGGTGAACTCGGTGAAATACCCCGCTGACAAGGGGTTGAATCGGCAGTGACTGTCGCCCAGAACGGCACTGCAATCGCGATGATAGGCCCGCCCCACCGGCTGGTTCAACGCTTCGGACAGCCCGCGCAGCTCGGCCTTGAACACCCCGCCCGCTCGGCGAATTTCGCCAAGTGAGCCACGAAACTGCATCACCCTCTCGGCCGGATTATTCCAGTTCACCAGCCAGATCACCACCTCGGCGCCGTCATAACGCCCGGCGCGAATATCCGTGTCCGTCAGGCTGAAGTCGCTCAGCGCCCCCGTCGCCTCGGCATTGTCCACACTCAGCCCCGTGGTCTGCTGCAAGGCCGTCGCATCAAGGCCCGTGCTGGCCCGATAGACCACCCCACCAAAACCCAGATCCCGGTCATGGTCGGTAAACCCCTGCACCACCCCGTCGCTCCGCGTGATCCGCCAGCAGCGCGCCAAAGTCGTCGCCCCGGCTTTAAGATGGGCCAGCAGCCCCGCATCCAGAACCCGCATCAGACCCGCACCTCGATCACTGGCACCGTCGGGATCTCACCGGCCGAAAAGCTCTGCAAACTCATCTCCAGCTTGTCAGTGTCAAAGCGCACCGGAACGTCGAATTCAAACCCTGCGGTGATCTCGACCCCGTCGGCCGGAGCATCGACGAAATGGACGAATCCGGTGCTCGTATCGGCACTGAAATGCACCCCCTCGACCAGCTTGTCCGCCGCCACGGCAACTCGGACACTGCCGGCAACCGGTTTGGAGATCAGCCGCCGATACGCCGCCCCACCCGAACGGTAAGTTTTCGACAGTTGAAAGGCCCGCGTTGTTCCGTCGCCGGTGCCAATCAACTGATCCCCATGGGTGACGGCCTTTGACGGCAGCGTAGATTTATAGTCGGTCCAGTCCTTCCAGCGAAACCCATAGAGCTGCCCGTGGCGGGCCTCGAAAAACCCGATCAGCGTCTCGATATCATCAAGGCTGCGCATCCCCACACCGGCATCATAGCGCCGGCGACTGTCCGCCCAGGGGCTGTTGCGCTCCTCAAAACCATTGGCCAGCGTAACGATCTCGGTGCGCCGTTCCGGCCCCCCTGTGGAGCCAAAGCTCAGGCTAGCTGGAAATCGAATATCGTGAAAATTCATAAGGTTACTCCCCGAAGTCATGGATTTATAGGGTCAGCTGTTTCGCCTTCCGCGTCCCAGTGCCCGCGCCATCTCGGCGGCGATCTGGCTTTGTGAGCGGCGAAACCCGCCGACATCCGGCGTGCTGATATTCATCGTGACATGAACGCTCTGTCCGCCACCAAGCGCCTGCACCCCCAGCTTGCCACCGGGGCCACGGGTCAGCGGCATGATCGCCTCCGGCCCGGCTTCGCCCATCAACCCCATGCCGCCACGCATCGGAAATCCGGTCGCCTGCGAAACCACCCCGCCGCGGGCGAACGGCATCACCTTGCCCGAGGAAAACGCCGCGCCGTTGCGAAACGGCAGGGCCGCCGAGACCAGCCCCTGAACCCCGGCCACAAGCGCGCTACCAAGGGCATTCTGCACCGGTTTCAGCGCCTGCGTCAGGGTTGCGTTAACCATGCTGCGCCCCAACATCTTCAGCGCATCCGACAGGCGCGCACCATCAAACACCAGCCCGTCAAACGCCTTGCGCAACCCCCAGCCGATGGAACGGCTCAGCCCGTCCACCTGCTGGCCCGCCGCCGTCATGGTCACCTGCATCGCCGCCAGCTCACCCTTGAACGCCTGCGAGACCGACTGCGCGCCGCCAATCGTTGCCTCCAGATCGGCAATCTGCGCATCCAGCGCCCCCATCTGCGATTGTAAACTTGTCATGCCAGCTCCTGTTCCTGCCTGTCATCATCCATTCCATTGGCCCTCTCATCGGGAAACCGGCGGCTCAACTCAACCAGCCCCTCCCGGCTCAACGCCCCGCGCCCGCCGCCCTCGATCCCCAGCATCACCATCAGCTCAACCGGCGTCAGCCCCCAGAACTCGGCCGGACGCAAGCCCAGACCCCGCAACCCCGCCCGCAACATCGCCGGCCAGTCAAAACCCCTCATTTGCCGCCTCCGGGTAGGGCAAAGGACACCGCCAACAGGCGCGCCGCCACCTGCGCCGCACCCACCGGGCCACCGTCGATCTCGGCGGCACAAAGCTCGGCCATTCCGCCGCACCAACCGCCGCCCCGCAACCCGGCATAAAGCAACGCCAGCATGTCGCGGGTAGCAAAGGCGCCGCTCTCAAAACGCTCGACCAGTTCCAGAACCGAGCCCGCCTCCAGCGCCTCCTCCAACTCCGCCAGCGCCCCCAGCGTCAGACGTAACTTCTGCGCCCGACCGTCCAAAACCAACTCCACTTCACCACGATAAGGATTGGCCATCAGATCACCGTAAAGCTCAGCGCGCCGGCGGATTCCATCGCCAGATCATAGGTCGCCTCGCCATTGTGACTGCCCGCATATTCAATCGAAGCAATCTGGAACGGTCCCTCGATAATGCCGAAATTCGGGATGATCACCTGAAACGCCGGCAGCTCTCCGTTAAAAAAGATCGCCCGCGCGCGCTCATCCGTGGCCGCATCCCGAAACACGCCCGAGCCGCTGATCGCCGCCGATTTTACCCCGGCCCCGCCCAGCAGCTCACGCCAGCCGCCGGTGCTGTCCAGCGTTGTCACATCAACCGTATCGGCGTTGAACGTGATCCGCGTGGCGCGCAGGCCCGCCAATGTCTGAAACGACCCGGACCCGCTCAGGTCCACCTTGATCAGCAAATCCTTGCCTTTTTGGGCAACCATAATTTTTCCTTTCAAAACTGTGTGTTAAATATCTTCGACCCGGGCGCGAAAACGCATGTCGATCCGCCGCCCATCGGGCGCCTTGCCGCGCCTCGCCCGCGCCGACAGGAAATCCAGCGTCACCAGAGACCCGCGCGACAACATCAGAGGCGCGTCGATCAGCGCGTCATTCACCGCCACCGCCACCGCCTTGGCGGCCGAAAATCCGGCCGCGTCCGAGACCACCGCAATAGCAAAATCATGCACCGCACCATTGGCCGAAATATTCGACCAGGCGCGCACATCCTCTTCGCCCAGAACCACATAGGTCAGGGGCAGCGTCCCCGACGGCACAGCGTCATAGACATCGCTCCCCACCAGAGCCTGCACCGCCGCATCATTGGCCACCCGGGCAAAAACCGCCGCCTGCAACGCGGCTGAAACCGCATAGCTCATGCCGCCCGCTCCTCTTTGCAAAAACATTGCAGAAACCGCCCGTCCTGCCCGTAATCCGCAACCGCGTGGATCGAAAACACCCGCGCGCCATCCACAAACCGCTGCCCCGGCACCGGCCGCGAGGGCGCCCCCACAGGCGCCGCCCGCACGATTACCCGATAAGGCACATAGGACAGCGTCGCCGCCGCACTGTCGCGCTCACGCCCCAGGCCAGCGCGAATATCCGCCCACAGCATGCCCAAGGCCGCCCAGGCCTCGGTAAAACCACCGGCATTGTCCGGCTGGCGCGTCACCGCCTCCAGCGTCAGCTTGCGGTATAACAGAACCCCGCCCCGCCTCATGCCGCGCCTCCCAGCAGGCGCACATTGCGCCAGCTCTCGATCAACGCCATCACGCCAAAGGGCATCAGATCGGCGCGGCTGCCCTCACCGCGACGATGCGCATAATAATGCGCCGCCAGCAAAAACACCGCCTGCGCCAGATCCACCGGCACATCGCTCCAGACCGGACCAAAGCCCGCGTCGAATTCAATATCCGCCGCCCCGCCCGCTGGAATCGGCGGCAGAGAGCCGCTCAACGCCACCAGCCGCGGCTGCTGCCCGTCCTTTTCCAGAACATAGCCCGCGGGATCGGCCAGCGTCACATTGCCGGTGCGGTCGCTCAGCTTGACGGCGGTGATGGCCTGCACCGGTGCCACTGGCAACCCCTGCGCATCCGGCAATCTCCATGCCGTGACCTGCCAGGAAAACCGCCGCATGATCAGCGCCTTGCCAATCCGCGCCTCGATTGCGGCCATGCTGGCGCGCAAATAGGCCTCCAGCACCGCATTTTGCGAGCCATCATCGGCAAACCCGGTCCCCAGATGCAGATGATCTGCAAATTCCGCAACTGGCAGCGCCGCAGCCGGCACCGTGCTCAGTTCAACCAACATCATCAAAAACCTCCAAAATCGCCCCGCCTACGCGCGGTCGGAAAGCCGCTTGCGCACCAAACAACGCCGCAACAACATCCCGAAACGCTGAAAAATCCTGTGAAATCGCGCGCGCGCCCGCATTGCTCGAACGGAGGGGAGAGCAGCTGGACAATGCCAGACGCACGCGCGAAACCATGCGTCACCCGAACCCCCCGGGCGGCGCATGTTCCCGTCAAACCAAGGGGTTTCCCTTAGCTCAGCGAGAATTTCAGCAGTTTGATCGCGGCGAAATCGCTGACATCTCCGCCAACGCGCTTGGTGGCGTAAAACAGCACATTGGGCTTGGCACTGAAGGGGTCGCGCAGGATCCGCAGATCGGGGCGCTCGGCCACCGTGTATCCGGCGGCAAAATCGCCAAAGGCAATCGCGGTCGTGTCCAGAGCAATGTCGGGCATGTCCTCGGCAATCAGCACAGGATAGCCCATCAGCCGCGCCGGCTCGCTGGCCGCCAAACCATCGGACCACAAAAAGCGCCCGTCCACATCCTTCATCTTGCGCACTGCTCCGGCGGTCTTGCTGTTCATCACAAAGGTCGCATTGGCCCGATACCGTGCCCCCAGCGCATAGACCAGATCGACGATCGCATCGGCCTGATTGGTGGCGTTGAAATCCCCGGCTGCACCTGTGGCCACATAGCCCAGCTTGCCCCAGGCCCACAGATTGTCCGCCACCGCCGCATAGTTCAAAAAGCCGGTGGGCTTGTCGATACCATCGCCCGAGACAAACGCCGCCCCTTCCGAGCGGGCAAACTTGTCGGCAATCCGGCTGGCCAGCCAGTCCTCGACGTTAAAGGCGCTGTCATCCAGCAGCCGCTGGCTGGCCTTGGGCAGGGCGCTCAGCTCGTGCAGCGGGATCGAGATGCGATCCAGCGCCGGTGTTCCCGTTTCCACCGTCGGCGCCGTCTCGCTGGCCCAACCCGCGCCGATATCGGTGTGGTCGATCAGCACATCAAAGGCAGTCGCCTCGACCTGCACCACATTGGCAATCGCGCGAATGCTCGCCGCGTTGCGCAGAACGCCCGCGATCCGGTCCGCCGTCACCGGGTCCACCAGATAGCCGCCATCGGCCGCCACCGCGCTGGACAGCGCCTTTTCCTCCAACTCAAGCCCGCGTAGCCCGTCATCGTCACCTCGGCGCAGATAGGCCGAAAACGCCTTTTTGTGGGGCGCGTCAATCTCGGCTTCCCGGCTCAGAACCGGACGCCGGGCGGCAAGCATGTTTTTGCGATCAATCATGGTCAATCGGTCTTCCTGTCGTTGAATTTTCGCCGCAATATCGGCCTGAAACTTGCTGAAATCATTAAAAAAACCCGCCAGTTCGGTTTTCACCTCACCGACAGCCGAGGCCGCATGTTCCAGCCCCGCCCCCGTCTCTGTCTTGCGCATCAATCATTCCTGTTTTTTGATGAAAACGAATGCTGGCCGATGTCCGCCAGCATGCTGCGGGCCGCCGAAAAAGCCCCCGCCAGTTCACGCGCCAGATCACTTGCGCCGGCGTCTTCCCGACCCTTGATCCGCGCCTCTGGAAGCATCGGAAATGTCACCAACGACACTTCCCACAACTCCAGCTCATGCAAGAGCCGCCGGCCCTTGGCATCCTTTTCGGCCCGCACCGTACGGTATCCGATCGACAAGCCGTCGATCGCCCCCGCTCCGATCAGCGCCAGCGCCTCCGCGCCCTTTTGCACATCCGCCAGAATGCGACCCTTGACCAGCAGACCGCGATCGTCCTCGCGGACCTCCTCCCAAATTCCGATGGGTTGCGCCGCGTCGTGTTGCCATAACATCTTGACCGCGCGCCCGTCCTGTTTCAACCGTGTCAGCGAGGCCGCGTAGGCGCCCTTCTGCACCACATCCCCGCCCTGATCGCTTAGGCCGAAAATCGAGGCATAGCCCCGGATCGCACCGTCATTCTCGACCGAAACCCCCTCCTCGAAGCAACAGAACTTAACTTCCAGTCCCGTCGCAGGTTTGCCTTCCAACATATTGTTTTCCTTCACTTTGGTGAGATATCCACAAGCGCAATAAACCCCTGTGTCAGGGTGAATGCCACGACCCCGTAAACCGCCAGCCACAGCCGCCGCTCCAGGCGTTCCAGCATCGTCTCGATGGAATTCAGGCGCCGTTCCAAGGCGTTCCAGCGTTCCTCATTGACTCGCTCATGGGTTTCCAGCCGGGCCGAGGCTGCGTCAAACGGCTCGTATAAAAAGCGTGAGCCGCCACCGCGCACACCCTCACGCATCGGCCTCTTTCGGCAGGCCCAGCATGGCACGTTTTTCCGCGCTGCTCAAAAACCCGGCCTCTGAAACACGTCGCCAACGTGCGTCGCGCTCGCTCGAAAGCGCAGGAATGGCGTCAAGATCCGGGGTCAGCGCCGCCGTCGTGCCGGAATATTCCGCCAGCCAGCCCGAAAGACGCGCCAGTACCTTGCTGGCCAGCGGCAACACCGTCAGACGATAAAAGGCCCGATGCGCCTCGGCGTAATTGGCGTAGGTCGCATCCCCCGGCAGGCCCAGCAGCATCGGCGGCACACCAAAGGCCAGCGCCACTTCGCGGGCCGCCGCCTCCTTAGTTTTCTGGAACTCCATATCCGAGGGGCTGAACCCCATGGGTTTCCAGTCCAGACCGCCCTCCAGCAACATCGGCCGGCCCGCATTCGCCGCGCCCTGATGATAGCTTTCCATCTCGCCCTGAAGACGGGCGTATTGTTCAGCCCCCAATTGGCCCTGCCCGTCCGCACCCCGATAAACAATCGCTCCCGAGGGGCGCGCGGCATTGTCCAGCAGCGCCTTTGACCAGCGCGAGGCCGCATTATGCACATCCAGCGCCGCCGCTGCCGCCTGCATCGGGGACAGGCCGTAATGGTCGTCCTGCGGATGAAAACTGCGCACATGACAGATCGGCGCCACATCCCCCATCATGTCGAACCGGTGCTTGCGCGCCCCGACCTTGTATTCATATGCCACCGGCCAGCCATCTGCCCCCGGCACGATCCGCATCCGGTCCGAGCGCAGCACATGCAGTTCCAGCGGCAGCCCCGATTCGCCGGCAACGGCTTCAAGATACCCGTCACCGCTTAACAAAATCTGACCAAACAGGTTTTCCAGAAAATCCGCGCGCCCCTGCCCCGCATTAGGGCGCTGCAGCAGGCTCAGAACCGGGTGCGTCTCATAGCGCCGCTCGGAATCCTGCAACAGCAGCGGCAACGCCGCCGCCGCCTCGGCAATCATTTTCACGCAGCGAAACCCGACCGGATTTCCGGCAAACCCCGTGCGCGTCAGCGACGCCGTATCCCGCGGAGACCAGGCCACGCGACCGGGACCGTGAAACGCGATCACAGGTCCCGTTACCGAGGCCTTGGCCTCAGGGGCGACCCGTCCGAATAGCTTCAAACCCATTGAAATCACTCCAATTCCTGAAAATTCACAATTCCCGCAGACGCGGTGCCAGCCGTGCTGCGGCGCGTCCAATAATCAGATCACTCAGGGCCCAGACCAGCGCATCGACCCGGTCCGGGCTGCCACGCCCTTCAAAACCGCGCGATGTCATCAGCACCATCTGATCCTCAAGCGCCGCCAATCCGCGCACATGCCGGACCCGCCCCTGCTCATAAAGCGCCGCAACCGGCTCGGCGCGCGCAACCTTGCCCCGCGAGGCCCGAACGCCCCGATAACTGACCAGCGGATCGATCTGCCGCACCACCGCCTCGACCAGATCTCCGCCCTGATTGACCTCGGCCACCAGGCGGTCCGCCCCATATTCGTGATAGGCCCGAACCGCAGCCGCCGCCCATTTCTGCGGTGATGCGCCGCGCAGGCTCTCATCGGCCAGCACACAGGCGCGCCATTCGCCAACCGGTCCCTTTGTCACCGCGCCAACGACGACGATCCCGCATTCATCCGAGCGCTGATGTCCGCTGACCGGCGGATCCACCGCCACCACTACGCGGTCAAATTCCTCGATCGCATCCACCCGCGCGGCTTCGATCATCGCACCGCTCCACAGTGCGCCATCGCTTTCCCGCAGCATCTCGCCCTCCAGCTCCTGACGCCCAAGACGCGTGCCACCGTATTTTGACCGCACCTCCTCAAGAAACGAGCGTGCCAGATAGGCCCGGTTCGCCCAGGTCGGCGCCGAGGTCACAACCGTCGCCGGCGCCCCCAGTATTTCGCGCAAAACGGCGTTATTCTGCGGAGTCGTCGTCACCACCTGACGCGGCGACGAACCAAGACGCAGGCCAAACTGCAGCATATCCCACGTGGCGCGCGCCTTTTTCCATTTCGCCAACTCATCGACCCAGGCTGCGTCAAACTGCGGCCCGCGCAGCCGGTCGGGGTCAAAGGCCGAGAACGCCTGCGCCACCGCGCCATTAGACCACACCAGCTGTTTACGACCGGCCTCCCAGCGCGGTCGCCGATCTGGCGGACTGCAGGCCAGAATACCGCTGTCGCCAAACACCATCACCTCGCGCACCTGATCAATGGTTTCCCCCACCAGCGCCACGCGTTGCGCACGCCCCCGGTCCAGCGGCTTTGGCCCTTCGACCTCGGCGCGCACCCATTCTGCACCGGCCCGGGTCTTGCCGGCTCCGCGACCGCCCAGAATCACCCAGGTTTTCCAGTCGCCTTGAGGGGGCCGCTGGTGCTCCATCGCCCAGAAATCAAACAGATAGGGCAACGCCAGAATCGCGTTCTCGCCAAGGTCCGCCAGAAACGCCTCAATCTGTGCTTGCGGCCTTGAGGCAAGCCAGTCTGCGCCCGACCTCAGATCGGGCGGCGTCGAGATCGACGGCATAGCCATTGACGATCCCGGCGCGTTCACGCGCGCTTTTTTCAAGCTCTCTCTCCTTGTCCAGAACACTCTGAAGCGCCTTCCAATGGCTTTGCGTCGCGCCGATAAAGGCCCTGAGGCCCTTGTCATCACTGGCGTCCAGATTTGCAGTCGCCGCCCGCAAAGCTGCGGAAATTTCGGCATAATGCGCCCGTGCCGTTTGCAGAATCGCATCGGCCCGGGGCTCCCCCGGAGGTGTTTTTGTTGTCATAAATGCTCAGGCTTTCTCATGCACCGCACGAGTAGAAACGAAAAAACGACCCATCGTTGCCGATGCGTCGCTCGCCCATTTCTTCCAGCTTGACAGGTTTATACTTTAGATCGTTCGCAAAGTCAACAACTTTCTTTATGGTTGTGACATATTTTTCCGAGCAAAATAATTACTTCTTCTTTTTCAACCTCTTGGCCTTTTTTCGCGCTTCGATCTTACGCCACTTGGCCACGTTCTTGTTATGCTCGCCAATGGTTTCGGAAAACACATGCCCTCCGGTTCCGTCGGCCACGAAAAACAAATAATTGGTTTTCGCCGGGTTCAGCGCCGCCTCGATCGAGGCCTTGCCCGGGTTGGCAATCGGCGTTTCCGGCAACCCGTCGATAACATAGGTATTCCACGGCGTTTTCTTGCGCAGCTCGCTCTGGCGCAGCCCCCGCCCCAGATTGCCCTTGCCGCCGGTGATCCCGTAAATCACTGTCGGGTCTGTCTGCAGGCGCATTCCCCGATTCAGCCGGTTGATAAAGACCGAGGCCACGATTGGCCGCTCGGCCGGCACCGAGGTTTCCTTTTCCACGATCGAGGCCAGCGTCAGCGCGTCATCGGGCGATTTCAGCGGCAACCCCTCGGCCCGCAACGCCCACGCGTCGGTAATGATCCGGTGCTGCGCCAACGTCATGCGGCGAATGACCGAGGCCACCGTGTCCCCCTTTGAAATCGAATAAGTGTCCGGCGCCAACGACCCCTCGGGGGGTATCTCCTTGACATCTCCGGTCAGATACGGCTGGTTTTTCAACAACATGACGATCTGAAAACTGGTCAATCCCTCGGGGATCGTGACTTGATAGGTCAGCGCCTTGCCGCTGGTCACAATGCCCAGAATCTGTTTCATCGAGGCATAGGCGGGGATCTTGTATTCACCGAATTTCAGCTTCTGGTCGTCGCCCGCATTGCGCGCCGCAATGCGAAAAATCAGCCCGTTGGAGATCAGCCCCGCCGCCGCCAGACGTTCCGAGACCCCCTTCAGGCGGTCGCCAGCCTTGACCTCGAACACGACGTCCTGACTGAAATTTCCCGGCGCCTGCATCTCGCGCGCGCCCCAGGCAATGATGCCGCCAACCAGCGTCATCGCGACAATCAAAAGGGTCAGCGCGTTCGAGGCAATATGCCGAACCATTGGCCTTATTGCTCCAGTTTGCGAAACACGACCGAGGCGTTGGTCCCACCAAAGCCAAAGGAATTGGACAGGGCAACGTCAATGCGCCGCTCGACTGCCGCATTGGCGGCAAGGTCCAGAACCGCCCCCTCCGGCGGGTTATCAAGGTTGATGGTTGGCGGCGCAATCTGGTCGCGAATCGCCAGAACCGAAAAGATCGCTTCGACCGCGCCGGCAGCACCCAGCAGGTGACCGGTTGCCGACTTTGTCGAGGACATCGTCGCCCCCGAAGCCGCCTCACCCAACAGGCGCTCAACCGCCGCCAGCTCGATCGTGTCGGCCATGGTCGAGGTGCCGTGGGCGTTGATGTAATCCACATCCGCCGGGACCAGACCGGCCCGCTTCAGCGCCGCCTGCATGGCCCGATACCCGCCATCGCCATCGCTGGCCGGCGCAGTGATATGATAGGCGTCTCCCGACAGGCCATAGCCGATCACTTCGGCATAGATATGGGCGCCGCGGGCCCGGGCATGCTCCAGTTCTTCCAGCACCACGATCCCGGCGCCTTCGCCCATCACGAACCCGTCCCGGTCTCGGTCATAGGGGCGCGAGGCAGTCTCGGGGGCATCCTTGCGCGACGTGCTCAGCGCCTTGCACGCATTAAATCCGGCAATCCCGATTTCCGAGATCGGCGCTTCGGCTCCGCCGGCAATCATAACATCTGCATCGTCCAGCATGATCAGGCGCGCCGCATCGCCAATCGCGTGGGCGCCAGTCGAGCAGGCCGTCACCACCGCATGGTTTGGCCCCTTGAACCCATAGCGGATCGAGACCTGACCCGAGGCCAGATTGATCAGTGTTCCGGGAATGAAAAACGGCGAGATCCGCCGCGGCCCGCGCTCTTTCAACAGGATGGCGGTCTCGGCAATGGTGTTCAGCCCGCCGATGCCCGAGCCGATCAGAACCCCGGTTCGCTGACGCGACTCTTCATCCTCGGGCGTCCAGCCCGCGTCGGTCACCGCCTGCACGCTCGAGGCCATGGCATAAAGGATGAAATCATCCACCTTGCGCCGATCCTTGGGCGACATCCAGTCCCCCGGGTTAAAGGCGCCGTTCCCGCCCTCGCCCAGCGGCACCTCGCCAGCGTAATCGGTGGCCAGATGGGACGCATCAAAGCGTTTGATCGTTCCAATCCCGGATTCGCCCGCCAGCAGGCGCGCCCAGGTTTCCTCGACCCCGCAGGCCAGAGGGGTCACCATTCCCAACCCCGTGATCACAACACGTCGCATGCGCTTACCTCAAACAATCTGCCTCGTTGCCCGACTGATACACAATCTTTCCCGCAAGGGGCAAGCAAAAGGCGGCGGCTTTTCGCCGCCCCATGCCCCGCAACCGAAAAAGGCGCCCGCAAGGGACGCCTTTTCGCTGACTCGTGGAGAGGTCAAACCGAACCGACCGAACCGTGACGGTCCAGCCGACCAGAGATCACGAGGCTTCGGTAATGAATTTCACCGCATCGCCAAAGGACTGGATCGTTTCCGCCGCGTCATCGGGGATTTCGATGCCGAACTCTTCTTCAAACGCCATGACCAACTCGACCGTATCCAGACTGTCGGCGCCCAGATCGTCGATGAACGAGGCGTTATCCGTGACTTTGTCCGCATCGACGCTCAGATGCTCAACAACAATTTTCCGTACGCGATCTGCGATGTCGCTCATATTTCCATTCCTCATAGTTCAGGGGCAAGGCCCCGTTTTTTCGGCTTTTTCGACCCAACATAGAATCGGCAGTTTGCCGTTCCAGGAAAGGCGGAACCGCAAATGCGCGCAAAAGCCCCCTTGGCAAATCTGAGCCGCGCTATAACACAAGTTTTGCGCTTGGCAAATGGTTTGTGCAAATGGTTTGTGCAATCGGATTGCGCACTGGCCTCTGCCAGCCGCAGCCCGAGCCCGCCTTCGAACCGATCTCAAACCCGCCCCCGTTGCCGAGCCGACGGTGGACCTCAGATCATCGCCATGCCGCCGTTGACGTGCAAGGTCTGTCCCGTCACATAGGCGGCCTCGGGGCTGGCCAGAAACAGAACTGCCACGGCGACCTCCCGGGCCGTACCCATCCGCCCGGCGGGAATGGCGCCAAGGATGGCCTCTTTCTGCGCATCGGTCAGCTTTTCAGTCATCGCTGTTTCGATAAAACCGGGGGCGACGCAATTTGCCGTGATTCCGCGGCTGGCAACCTCTTGGGCGATACTTTTAGTCATCCCCACCATCCCCGCCTTGGAGGCCGCATAATTGACCTGCCCCGGATTGCCGGTGGTGCCGACGACCGAGCTGATGTTGATAATCCTCCCCCAGCGCGCCCGCATCATGCCCCGCATGACCCCCCGGCAGAGGCGCATGGTCGAGGTCAGGTTGACCTCCAGCACCGTCGCCCATTCCTCATCCTTCATCCGCATAAAGATATTGTCCCGCGTGACCCCGGCATTGTTGACCAGAATATCCAGCCCACCCATCGCCTCGGTCGCCGCCTTGGGCAGAGCATCCACCTGCGAAGCATCCGACAGGTTACAGGGCAGCACATGCGCCCGCGGCCCCAGATCGGCGGCCAGCGCCTGCAGCGGTTCAACCCGGGTGCCAGACAGCGCGACATCCGCTCCGGCGCCATGCAAGAGCCGCGCAATGGCCCCGCCAATGCCACCGGAGGCCCCGGTCACAAGTGCTTTTTTTCCTGCTAAATCAAACATTTCATACCCTCACTTCAAATCTTCCAGAGCCGCCGATACCCCCTCGGGGGTCCCCACCGTCTTGCAGACAACGCTGCGCTCTATCCGTCGGATCATGCCGCTCAGGGCCTTGCCGGAGCCGATTTCATAAAACGCACCGACCCCCTTGCCGATCATCCACGCAACACTTTCGCGCCAGCGGACCGAGCCGGTAACCTGCTCGACCAGCAACGCCCGGATCTCGTCGGGATCCTGCACCGCTTGGGCGCGCACATTGGCCACCAGCGGTACGCGGGGCGCACGGATAGTGACGCTCTCTAGCGCCGCGGCCATCTCCTCGGCGGCGGGCTGCATCAGCGCGCAGTGAAAGGGGGCCGAGACCGGCAGCAGGATCGCCCGCTTTGCGCCCATCTCCTTGGCCAGGGGCAGGGCGCGCTCGACCGCCGCCTTGTGGCCCGAGATCACCACCTGCCCCGGGTCATTGTCATTGGCCGCCTGACAGACCTCATTCTCGCCGGTCGCCTGACGGGCAATGGCGCTGGCACTGGCAAAATCGAGCCCCAGCAATGCCGCCATCGCCCCGACGCCCACCGGCACCGCCGCCTGCATGGCGCGGCCGCGGATCCGCAACAGGCGCGCCGTATCCGCCAGCGAGATCGCTCCCGCCGCGCATAACGCCGAATATTCACCCAACGAATGTCCGGCAACAAACGCCGCCGCGCTGACATCCACGCCTTCTGCCCCAAGCGCCGCCATCGCCGCCATCGACGTCGCCATCAGCGCTGGCTGTGCGTTTTCAGTCAGGGTCAGATCGGCACTGTCGCCCTCCCAGATCAGCCGGGACAGGGGCTCATCAAGGGCCGCATCGACCTCGTCAAAGACCGCCTGCGCCGCCGGATAGGCCTGGGCCAACGCCTGCCCCATGCCGATGACCTGCGCGCCCTGACCGGGAAAAACGAACGCTTTTGACATAAAGCCCCCCTTGTTATGCCTGTTATCATGTGTTGCCGAGGTCTAGCCCCAAGGCACCAGAGCGTCCAGTCAAATTGCGCCAATCACGTTACACCAATCAAACTGTGGGGGTCGGAGCGCGATCGGAACACATGAAAACGAGCGCCCCGGACGCTCGCTTATCACTCGCAAAACCTGAAAAAGGCCCGGCGCTCAGGAAAAGACGATATCCGCGCCCAGTCCGCCGGTCACGTAATCAAACGGCGACAGTGCCGCATGCTCGCTGTCTTTCTTTTTGTGATCCTTGTGCTCGCCGTCTTTCTTTTTGTGGTCCTTGTGCTCGCCGTCTTTCTTCTTGTGGTCCTTGTGCTCGCCGTCTTTCTTCTTGTGGTCCTCTGACTTGCCCCCGGACTTGGACTTTTCGCTGTCGCCGCTTTTGTAGCCGCTATCGCCCCCGGTTCCGGCCTTGGCACTGGATTTGCCGGCGCTTTCCGAACTGCCGGAAATTATCGAGCCACCATCACCGCCGCCGGTGCCGTTCTTGGCCTTCGAGCCGCCCTCGCTTGTCTTGCCGTCGCCCGAACTGCTGCTGTCGTGATGCGTACCCGACGAACCGGCCGAGTGGCCATCCCCCCCGGTTGCTCCCGAGCTGCCCGAATCCCCGGACGAAGATGTCGCCCCGCTGTCACCCGAACTGCCGCCCGTTGCGCCGCCGCCACTGCTGGCACTGCTGCCGGAGCTGCCGCTGGAACTGCTGGCACCACTGGAACTGCTACTGGAGCTGCTGGAGCTGCTGGAACTGCCGCTGCTACCGCTGGAGCCGCTGGAACTGCTGCCCTCCGCGCCACTGCCCTCGTTGCTGCTGCTCGTCGTGGCGCTGCTGCTACCACCGCTGGCGGTGTTGCCCGCCGAGCCGCCTCCGGTCGAGGCGATAACGACACCGCCCGAGGCACCACCATCCACGGCTGACGAGGTGATCCCGTGATAGCTGGACAACACATGCTTCCTGTCCGTGGCCAAGGATTTTGCGCCGCGCGAATATTGCCCCACCGCGGCCAGCGCAATGCCGACCACCCCGGCCATGATGACCACCTGATCCGTGGTGATTGCGCCCAGATCGTCGGCGACAAACTCGCGGATCACCCGGGCAAGGCGGCCGTCTTTACGTTGCATACGTTCCATATCAATAAGCCTTCTACTCTTATCAAATCCGCGACTCATCCCCACCTGCCGCCCCACGCGCGGGTCCTGTCCAACCGGAGTCTTGCCAAGAGATCGTTGCATTTCTGCGGCAATAATGTGGCAAATTCTAGAATTCTCGGTGGGCCTTCAGGCAACAAGATCAGTCCTTCTTGTGGCGGTCTTTTTTGTGGCCGTCCTTCTTGTGGCCGTCTTTCTTGTGGCCGTCTTTCTTGTGGCCGTCTTTCTTGTGGCCGTCTTTCTTGTGGCCGTCTTTCTGCTCAGAGCTTGATTTCTCGGACTTGTGCTTTTTCTCGCTCTTTGCGGCCTTTTCCCGTGCGGCCTTGGCCTTCTTTGCGGCCGCGGCCTGTCGTGCTTTGGCGGCCGCCGCCCTTGCCTTGGCCGCCTTCGCTGCCTTGGCTTGCGCTGCCTTCTGTGCGGCTATTCTGGCCGCGGCTTTCTTGGCGGCAACTGATTTCGCGGCCTTGGCCTTTGCAGCCCTGGCAGCGGCCTTCGCAGCGGCGGCCGCTTTCTGCGCCTTCTGCTTGGCCGCTCTGGCCGCGGCTTTCTTGGCGGTTGCGGCCTGTTGGGCCTTGGCGCGGGCTGCAGCCTTGGTCGATTTCGTAACCGCCTTGGCGGCGGCGGTCTTGGCCTTTGCGGCAGCGGTGGCCGCCTTCCGGGCAGCACTCAGGGATTTCCGCGCACTCTTGTAACTGCCAAGAGCCGCTCTATAAGTCTTGTGCAAAGCACCAGCCTTGGCCTTGGCGGCCAGATAGGCCTGTTTGGCCGCGGCGCGGTTGGCCGGGCTAGCGGATTTATAGGCTTTCAACGCCGCCTTCAGCGCCGATCTGGCTGCGGCATAGCGTGCCTTGGCCCCAAGCATGTTCGAGAGGGCAATCTGAGCCGCGGCCTTGGCATTGGCGATCGCGCTCTGGCTGGCCGAGGTCGTCTTGCCGCCACCACCGGCAGCGGTGGCGACCGTGCCGCCATTGCGAATCGTATCGAACCAGCTGCTGTTGCCATTGTTGCCGCTGACGATGCCGCTCATCGAGGTCAATTGGTCGCTGACCCGGTTGGCCTCGTTGGACAGCCCGCCGCGAACGGTGCTGACCACCGCCAGCCCGAGCCCCGAAAGCGCCGCGATCAAAACCACCATGTTGACCGTCGCCACCCCGGCCTGATCGCGCAGAAACCGCGAGATTATCATTTGAACAATACGCATAGCTCACCTCTTTACCCGGCCCGCCGGCCCGGCCTTGCGGACCTGCGGGTTTTGCCGCGCCCTTTGACACGTCATGGTTTAACCTCGCAGCGCAATACGGCCAGAATTTGACGATTATGGGGTATTTTGAAACAATTGTGCCGATGCGGCGCCGCCCCCGCCGATCGGGGCCGCCCGGCGCCGCCTCTCAACTTGGCCCTTGCGCCCGGCCTGCAAACGGCTATAACGCCACATCTTCTGCACCAATCTTGAACGCGGATGCCTCTCGTATGCGACCAGCAGAAGATCACCGGGCCGCATTTTGAAGCACGCTGGAAAAGGAAAAGCATATGGCGCTCTATGAGCATGTCATGATCGCGCGTCAGGATCTGTCCAACGCGCAGGCCGAAGGGCTGATCGAGCATTTCGGCGCGATCCTTGCCGACAATGGCGGCAAATTCGTCGATACCGAATACTGGGGCCTGAAAACCATGGCCTACAAGATCAACAAGAACCGCAAAGGGCATTACGCCTTTATGAAGTCCGACGCCCCGGCCACCGCCGTGCAAGAGATGGAGCGCCTGATGCGTCTCCATGAGGACGTCATGCGGGTTCTGACGATCAAGGTCGACGCCCACGAAGAAGGTCCCTCGGTGGTCCTTCAGGCAAAAAATTCACGCGATGAACGCGGCCCCCGTGGCCCTCGTCGCAACTGATCGGGAAAGGACATCAAACCATGGCCAACAAACCATTTTTCCGCCGTCGCAAGACCTGTCCGTTTTCCGGCGATAACGCGCCGAAAATCGACTACAAGGACGTGAAGCTGCTGCAACGCTATGTCTCGGAGCGGGGCAAGATCGTGCCGCGCCGCATCACCGCCGTCTCGAGCAAGAAACAACGGGAACTGGCCCGCGCCATCAAGCGCGCCCGCTTCCTCGCGCTTTTGCCCTACGCCGTCAAATAAGGAGCGCAAACAATGGATGTCATCCTTCTTGAACGTGTCGCCAAGCTTGGGCAGATGGGGGACGTGGTCTCTGTCAAACAGGGCTACGCGCGCAACTTCCTCTTGCCGCAGGGCAAGGCGCTGCGGGCGACCGAAGCGAATGTAAAGCATTTCGAAACCCAGAAAGCGCAGCTTGAGGCCCAGAACCTCGAAGCCCGCGGCGAGGCCGAAGCTGTCGCCGCCAAGCTGGACGGCCAGCAGTTCATCGTGATTCGCTCGGCCTCCGACACCGGCTCGCTCTACGGGTCGGTCTCGAACCGCGACGTCGCCGAGGCGGCCACCGAAGGCGGCTTTACCGTCGGGCGCAAACAGATCGTTCTGGATCGCCCGATCAAGGAACTGGGCCTGCATGACGTCACCGTCGTGCTGCACCCCGAGGTCTCGTGCAAGGTGGCGGTCAACGTCGCCCGCTCGGCCGAAGAGGCCGAATTGCAAGCTTCTGGCAAGTCGATCCAGCAGCTCGCAGCCGAGGCCGAGGCCGAAGCGGAATTCGAGATCGCCGAGCTGTTTGACGATATGGGGGCGGCTGCGGCCGAGGAATTCGGCGACGAGTCCGAAGCGCAGTCCGACGCAGATGCCGACGCCCCTGTCGATGTCCCCGAGGAGAACGACGAAGAAGCCTGAGAGTTTCCGTATTACTGATCCCGCCGCGCCCGATGATCTCGGGCGCGGTTTTTTGTGCCGATCGCCGCGGGGATCAGCCCCGGGCGCGACCCACAATCCGCCAGACGCCCGGCAACAAAACCGCCGCCAAGGCCAGCTTTAACGCATCACCAATCAGAAACGGGGTCAGTCCCCAGGCCAGAATCGGCTTGTTCCAGCCGTAAACATGCCCCAGCCACAGCAGGCCGGGCGCATAGATCAGCGCGTTGCCGATCGCCATGGCCAGCGCCATGCGCCAGACGTTGCGGTCCCAGCCCCGGCGCGCCGCCACCCCCAGCGCCAGGCTGGCCAGCACAAAACCGACAAGATAGCCGCCCGTGGGGCCGGCCATGTAGCTCAGCCCATTTTCGGTGGCCGAGGAATTGGCAAAAACGTCAAACCCCAGCGCGCCCAGACCCAGATAGCCCAGAAGCGTTGCCAGCCCCAGACGCGGGCCATAGGCCGCCCCCAACAGCATCACCGCAAAGGTGCCGAAGGTCAGTGGCACCGGCGACGGCCAGAGTGGCACCCGGATCTTGGCCGACAGCGCCAGCAAGGCGATGCCAAGGGCCAGCAAAGCCGCCCGTTTCAACGCCAGCGCCGCCCCTTGGGCGGGCCAGATTTCATCGCTCAGAACACGCGTGTGCCGGATCGTCTGCATTTTGGTTTTCCCTTGAATTGCCTCGGTTCCCGGCTGTTCTGGCGAAACTACCCCGCGAATGCAAGCTCATTGGAGCGAAACACTTGTCGCCCTGCCCGCCCCGGTCTATGACGCGCCAAACAGGTCGCAACCGCGGCCGTCCACACGAAAGGCGCACCCCATGATCCCCCGCTATTCCCGCCCCGAGATGGTCGAAATCTGGTCTCCGGAGAGCAAGTTCCGCATCTGGTTCCAGATCGAGGCCCACGCCTGCGACGCGATGGCGGACCTTGGTGTGATCCCGCGCGAAAATGCCGACGCGGTCTGGCGCGCGCGCGATGTGACGTTCGACGTCGAGCGAATCAACCAGATCGAGGCCGTGACCAAGCATGACGTGATCGCCTTTCTCACCCATCTGGCCGAGCATGTGGGCAGCGAGGACGCGCGTTTCGTGCATCAGGGGATGACCTCGTCGGACGTTCTGGACACCGCCTTCAACGTGCAGCTGAGCCGCGCCGCCGACATCCTGATCGCTGATCTCGAGGGGCTGCTGACGGCTCTGAAAAAGCGCGCCTTTGAGCACAAGATGACCGTTCGGATCGGCCGCAGCCACGGCATCCACGCCGAGCCGACCACGATGGGGCTGACCTTCGCGCGCTTCTACGCCGAGATGGCCCGAAACCTTCAGCGCATGCAGACCGCACGGCGTGAGATTGCCACCGGCGCGATCTCGGGGGCGGTAGGGACATTTGCCAATATCGACCCGCGAATCGAGGCCCATGTCTGTGAAAAAATGGGCCTGACCCCCGAGCCGATCAGCACCCAGATCATTCCGCGCGACCGCCATGCCGCGTTTTTCGCCTGCCTCGGCGTGATCGCCAGCTCGATCGAGAATATCGCCATCGAGATCCGCCACATGCAGCGCACCGAGGTTCTGGAGGCCGAGGAATTCTTTTCCAAGGGCCAGAAGGGCAGCTCGGCCATGCCGCACAAACGCAACCCCGTCCTCAGCGAAAACCTGACCGGACTGGCCCGCCTTGTGCGCATGAGCGTCACCCCGGCGCTGGAGAACGTCGCCCTGTGGCACGAACGTGACATCAGCCACTCGTCGGTTGAGCGCGGCATCGGTCCGGACGCCACCGTGACCCTCGATTTTGCCCTTGCCCGTCTGACCGGACTGGTCGAAAATCTGCTGATCTATCCCGACAACATGAGGGCGAACCTGAACAAGTTCAAAGGACTGGTGATGAGCCAGCGGGTTCTTCTGGCGCTGACACAGGCCGGGGTCAGCCGCGAGGACGCCTATCGTCTGGTGCAGCGCAACGCGATGAAAGTCTGGGAGGACGGCAAGGATTTCAAGACCGAGCTGCTGGCCGATCCCGAGGTCACGGCGGCTCTGTCCGCCGCCGAGATCGAGGAAAAATTCGACCTTGGCTATCATACCAAACATGTCGATACGATTTTTCAGCGCGTCTTTGGCACCGCCTGACCGGCAAGGCGGACCGTCCCCTGTTGCTGTCAGCCCGTCACGCCAGAGGTCATCCGCCGCGCGACCGACCTGCCGCGCGGCCTGTGGCGTGTCGGGCCATCCGCCATGGATCGCCTATCCCGGTGGTGCCCCTCACGGCATGAACGCGCTGAATTTTTGGCGGATCGCTTGCGCGTCCTCAAGACCCTGCAAATCGGTCTCGACCTGCTGCAGCGCGTGACGCACGCCCGAGGCGCGGGCCAGACAGCCCAGCAGGTTGCTGACATAGTCCTCGGCCGCATGCCCCGCCTTTCCCATTGTTGCCGCGGCCCACAGGCCGATATGGCGCAAGGCCCGCGCCTGCCGGTAGTAGGATTCTTCGTTTTTCCGTGCAAACAGTGCTTCGCACCCTTTTCGTCTGGTTTCAAAAATCGTCATCTGACCACAATCCCATCCATTGAGGCCCCCACATGTCAAGGGTGCCTGCAGGGTGTGAATCAGGGGTTAATGCCGGACCGGAACTTGCCGGGCATTTTAGACGTCTTGTCAACGACCGCACGCCCGGGCGACGCCGGACAGGATCAGGGTCGGACGGGGTGTAAAGTGGTGGGTGAATGGGCGAGCCGAGGTTTTGAGCGGCCTGAGTCTATTCTTCCGGCATCAACTGGGCCTTGGCCTCGGCCAGACATTGCGCCATCTTGTCACGGATCGCGGCCTCGGTGGCCCGATCCCCCAGATCCTGGGCCAGTTTCCGCAGAACGTCCTCAAGACCGGCCTCCTGAAAATCGGATTTGACCACCTCCATCGCATAGGCCTCGGCCGCATCGCCGGATTTTCCCAGCAGCTCTGCCGCCCACAGCCCGACCAGCTTGTTCGCACGCGCCTGCGCCTTGAACTGCATTGCCTCGTCATGGGCGTATTTGGCCTCAAATCCGCTTTCGCGCTCATCAAAGGTGGTCATGTCTGTCTCCTGCTTGGCTCGGGGCATGGCCCACGGGGTTGTCTGGCTTTATATGACGATCAATCCCCACCGCTGCAAGCCCGCGCCCGGCAAAAAGACGCAGGCAGCTTGCCCCCTGCCCGGACATTATCTATAGAAGCGCCAAATCCCGCACCAAATCCCGCGCAAAATGCGCGACCGCTGCTTACACCCCCAGACCCGGATCGGAGATCACGATGGCACGCCGTAAGAAGATCTATGAAGGCAAGGCCAAGATCCTCTATGAAGGCCCCGAACCCGGAACCCTTGTGCAGTATTTCAAGGATGACGCGACCGCCTTCAACGCCGAAAAGCGCGCCGTGATCGAGGGCAAGGGGGTTCTGAACAACCGGCTGAGCGAATATTTCATGACCGGGCTGAACGGAATCGGCGTACCGACCCATTTCATCCGCCGCCTGAACATGCGTGAGCAACTGGTGCGGGCGGTCGAGATCATCCCGCTGGAGGTCGTCGTGCGCAATATCGCTGCCGGCTCGATTGCCAAGCGTCTGGGGATTGACGAGGGCACCCCGCTGCCGCGCCCCATCGTCGAATTCTATTACAAGGACGACGCCCTCGGCGACCCGATCGTGGCCGAAGAACATATCCTTGCCTTTGGCTGGGCCAGCCATCAGGATCTGGACGACATGGTGGCGCTGGCACTCAGGGTCAATGATTTCCTGTCCGGGGTGATGATGGCGGTCAACATCAAGCTGGTGGATTTCAAGATCGAGATCGGCCGGGTCTATGATGGCGACTACCAGCGCCTGATTCTGGCCGATGAAATCAGCCCGGACAGCTGCCGCCTGTGGGACGTCCAGACCGGGCGCAAACTGGACAAGGACGTGTTTCGCCGCGACCTCGGCGACTTGGCGGATGCCTATACCGAGGTGGCCAGCCGCCTTGGGCTGATGCCCAAGAACGGCCACGGCGCGCATGGCCCCAAACTGGTGAACTGAGAAATGAAGATACGTGTTTTCATCACATTGAAGGCGGGCGTTCTGGACCCGCAGGGCAAGGCGGTCCTGCAGGCGCTGTCGGCCATGGGCTTTGATCAACTCCGCGACGTGCGCCAAGGCAAGGTGATTGAGCTGGACCTTGACGAAAGCGACCCCGAAAAGGCCGCAGCGGCGGCGCGCGAGATGTGCGAGCGTCTGCTGGCCAACACCGTGATCGAGGATTACACGCTGGATATTCAGCAATGAAATCCGCGGTGATCGTCTTTCCCGGCTCTAACTGCGACCGCGACATGGCGATGGCGCTGGCCGGGGCCTTGGGACACGCGCCCCGGATGGTCTGGCACAAGGATGTCAGCCTGCCCGACGGACTGGACCTGATCGCCATTCCCGGCGGTTTTTCCTTTGGCGACTATCTGCGCTGCGGGGCGATTGCCGGGCGCTCACCGATTATGCGCGCGGTGGCGGATTTCGCCAACCGAGGCGGGCTGGTTCTGGGGATTTGCAACGGCTTTCAGGTGCTCTGCGAAACCGGGCTGCTGCCGGGGACATTGATGCGAAACAGCGGCCTGAAATTCATCTGCAAGACGGTCCGCCTGACGGTCGAGACGGCTGACAGCCCGTTCACCTCGGCCTATGACGCCGGGCAGCCCATCGACATTCCGGTCGCCCATCACGACGGCAATTATGTCGCCTCTGACGCGCTGGTTCAGCGCCTGCGCGACGCGGATCGGATTGCGTTCAGCTATCAGGACAACCCCAATGGCTCGAGCGGCAACATCGCCGGGGTCTTGTCTCAGAACCGCCGGGTGCTGGGCATGATGCCCCATCCCGAGCGCCGGGCCGACCCCGATCTGGGGGGCACCGATGGCCGGGCGCTGTTCCAATCACTGGCCAAGGCGCTGATTTCGGCCTGATCCGGGGCCAGATTTAACCGCAAGCGGCCATATCAGCGGCACAGGCTTGCCTTGAGACTGCCACAAGAGCGGCGTAGGTTACGCCCATGACAGCGAACCGAACGGCCATAAAGGATGCGTCTTTGCTGAAGGTAGGCACCTCGTTGGTGGCGCGCCTCGTGGTCGTTGTGGTGATCGCCATTGCCATCCTGCTGGTCTGGATCTCGAACCTCTACCTCACCCAGCGCTTTACGCAGGAGACCCGCTCGCAAGCGCGCCTGCGCCTGACCCTTTATGCTGGCAACATCCTGAGCGAGCTGCAGCGCACCTCGGTCGTGCCGCTGTTGTTGTCGCGCGACCCGATCCTGATCAAGGCGCTGAACTCGGGGGACTACACTGCGACCTCGATCCGGCTGATCTCGATCAGAAACGAGATCGGCGCCGCCTCGCTGATCCTGCTGGACGGCAACGGGCGCGTGGTCGCCGCCACTGACCGCCAGGAGCTGGGGGCGCGCCACCGCGAGATGTCCTATTTCGTTCAGGCGCTCAGGGCCAACACCACCGTCTTTACCACCCAAAAGCTGGACGGTGGCGCCATGCAGTTCAGCTATTCGCGCAAGCTGCAGAGCGGCAAGCAGGGCATCGGGGTGATCGTCGTACAGGTCAATCTGGCCAAGCTGGAACAGAAATGGGCGCAGGCCGGCGAAGCAATCATGGTCACGGATTCCTCGGGCCGGGTGATCCTGTCCTCCGAACCCAACTGGCGCAACAAGACCGTCAAGGAGGCGCTGAAGGTAACCGACGCCCCCGGCGCCATCGAGCGGGCAATCCGGGATGCCTCGAACTGGTCGCAAACCGCGGTCGAGGCGATCACCCGGGGCAGCGCCATCATGCGGGTTGACGGCAAGATCAACTTTCAGGGCTGGCGCTTGACCTATTTCTCGTCCTTTGCTTCGGTGCGCGAACGAGTCAACGGGGTTCTGGCGATCGAGATCATGGGCTTTGCCATTCTCGTAGCGCTGGTGTTTTACGTCATGTCCCGCCGCGCCTTGAAACAATCCAGCGTCTTTCAGCGCGAATCGATGGAACTGCGGGCCCTGAACGCCCGCCTCTCACGCGAGATCGAGGAACGCGAAAAGGCCGAGGCCAACCTGCGCGTCGCCGAGCAGAGCCTGCAGCAGAGCTCGAAACTGGCGGCGCTGGGGGAAATGTCAGCCGCCGTCAGCCACGAACTGAACCAGCCGCTGGCGGCGATGAAAACCTATCTTGCCGGGGCCAAGCTGCTGTTGCAGCGCCACCGCCCGGACGAAGCGCTGTCCAGTTTCCAGCGCATTGACGATTTGATCGGCCGGATGGGGGCGATCACCCGGCAGCTGAAATCCTACGCCCGCAAGAGCGGCGATGAGCTGCAGCCGGTGGATCTGCGCGACGCCCTGTCTGTCGCCCTGTCGATGATGGAGCCGCAACTGAACCAGATGGAAATCAGGATCACCCGCTCGCTGCCGCAGGATCCGGTGATGGTGATGGGCGATCAACTGCGACTGGAGCAGGTCATCGTCAACCTGTTGCGCAACGCCATTGACGCCACCAAGGACATGAAAACCCGCGAATTGGACATTCTCCTGAGCGTCGGGGACATGGCCAAGCTGTCGGTGCATGACAACGGCCGCGGCATTGACGACTTCGACCAGTTGTTCGAGCCCTTCTATACCACCAAGAAACCCGGCGACGGGGTCGGGCTGGGTCTGGCGATCTCGTCGGGAATCATCGCCGATCTTGGCGGACGACTGATTGCACGCAACGGCAGTCGCGGCGGGGCTGTTTTCGAGATCCAAATGCCCCTATACAAAGATGAGTCCGCTGCGGCGGAGTGACAGGACAAGGGAAACCCGATGTCTCAGACAATGACCATCGCCATCGTCGATGACGAAGAGGACATGCGCCAGTCGATCTCGCAATGGCTGTCGCTGTCGGGCTATGACACCCGCACCTTTGCCAGCGCCGAGCAGGCTCTGGCGGTGCTGACGCCCGAGTTCAAGGGCATCGTCATCAGTGACATCAAGATGCCGGGTATGGACGGCATGAGCTTTCTCAAGCGCCTGATGACCATGGATTCCGCCCTGCCCGTCATCCTGATCACCGGCCACGGCGATGTGCCAATGGCGGTCGAGGCGATGCAGGTCGGCGCCTATGACTTTCTGGAAAAACCCTTTGACCCCGAGCGCATGGCCGATCTGGCCCGGCGCGCGGTTCAGACCCGGCGCCTGACGCTGGACAACCGCACCCTCAGGCGCGAGCTGTCCGATGGCACGGTCCTGTTGCGCAAGCTGGTCGGCTCATCCCCGGTGATGGGGCGGCTGCGCGAGGACATTCTGGATCTGGCACAGGCCGACGGGCATGTGCTGATCGACGGCGAGACCGGCACCGGCAAAAGTCTGGTCGCCCATGCCCTGCACGCCTGCGGCCCGCGTCAGGGCAAAAAACTGCTGACCATCAGCTGCGCGGCCTATGACGAGGCCGAGCTCAGCGCCCGCCTGTTCGGCCCTCCCCCCGCAGGCACACCCTTGCCGATGATTCAGGAGGCCCGCGGCGGCACCCTCTGCCTTGAGGATATCGAAAGCCTGCCCCCCGCCCTGCAGGCCCGACTGTCCAGCCTGATCGGCGAGCAGGAGCCCGGCGAAACCCTGCCGATCCGCCTGATCGCCATCTGCAACCTGCAAGACAGCGGCGAGAGCTGCGAAGACCGCCTGCGCAGCGACCTTTACTATCGTCTGGCGGCCATGCGGATCACTCCGCCGCCCTTGCGCCAACGGGGCGAGGACATCCTGACCCTGTTCAGCCGCTTCATCAAGACATTCGCCGAGGAATACGGTTGCGACGCGCCCGAGGTCTCGGCCCGTGAGGCGGCGCAACTGCTGCAGGCCCCGTGGCCCGGAAACGTACGCCAGCTGATCAATCTGGCCGAGCGCGCGGTGCTGCAAAGCCGCCGGGGGGGCGGCTCGATCACCTCGCTTCTGGTCTCTGACGACACCAACGTGCAGACCACCCTGACCGGCGAGGGTAAACCCCTGAAGGAATATGTCGAAGCCTTCGAGCGCATGCTGATCGACAACACCATGCGTCGGCATCGCGGTTCGATAGCGGCGGTGATGGAGGAGCTCAGCCTGCCGCGCCGGACCCTGAACGAAAAAATGGCGAAATACGGGCTGAGCCGCTCGGACTATCTGTGATCGGCCTTTGACGGGGGAACAATGACGCCAATACGCCGAAGCTCGACGTCGATAGCCACATCTTGGGGGGGCGCGGCGCGCGCGCGGGCCGAAAGCGCATCGAACCGCTGGCGCAGCGCCGCCTTTTCCGCCCCCTGACAATCATTCCAAGGCCGCCCCTGCACCCCCATGACCATGGCGTAATAGCCGATGAAATGGGGCCTGCCGCCAGCCAGCAACATCCTGAGATAGGCCTCGTCGGGCCCCAGCGCCCGCAACGCCCGCGCCGTATTGATACCGGCGCGGCCATAGCTGATGTCAGCGGCCGGACCGAGGTTTCGGATCGACGAGACCGGCGCACTCATGGCAGGAACACCGGGCGTCGATCGCCTTGGGCAAAGCGGCCGAGCACCGCAGGGTAAAGGCGATGCTCCTGCTCCAGAACCCGCGCGGCCAGCGTTTCGGCATTATCGCCCGGCAGAATGGGAACCCGGGCCTGACCGAGAATCGGCCCGTCATCCAGCGCCGCTGTGACCTGATGCACGGTGCAGCCCGCCTCGGTGTCACCAGCAGCAAGGGCGCGGGCATGGGTGTTGAGCCCCTGATATCGGGGCAACAGCGAGGGGTGGATGTTCAACACCCGCCCCTGCCAGCGCGCCGTGAAGGCCGGGGTCAGGATGCGCATAAACCCCGCAAGGCACAGGATATCGGGGGCGGCGGTCTGGAGGGCAGCCTCAAGGGCGGCCTCGAACGCATGGCGCGCACCAGAAAAATCGCGGTGATCCACCACCGCCATCGCCACTCCAAGGCGCCGGGCGCGCGCCAGACCGGCCGCCTCGGGGGTATTGGCCAACACCAGAACCGGGCGCGCGGGGTAATCTTTCTGCTGCATCGCGCGCACCAGAGCCTCCATGTTCGAGCCCCCGCCGGAAATCAGAATGGCGACGCGTTTTGCCATCAGAACAGCGCACCACGCAGCGTCAGGGCCGGACCGTCCGTGGCCCGTCGGGTGACCGTGCCAAGGCGCGTGACCGTTTCCCCGGCTTCACCCAGCGCGCGGCGGACCGCCGCCTCGGAGGCGGGTGCAACCACCAGAACCATTCCGATACCGGCATTAAAGGTTTTCAGGACCTCGCCCTCGGCCAGCCCCCCCACGCGTGCCAGCCATTGAAACACCGCCGGGGGCTGCCAGCTGTCCAGATCTATCGTTGCGCCCAAGGCATCGGGCAGCGCCCGGGGCAAATTCTCGATCAGCCCGCCACCGGTGATATGGGCCAGCGCGTGAACATCCCCGGCGGCCATGGCCGCTCGCGCTGCGCGCACATAGATCCGGGTCGGGGTCAACAGCGCCTGCCCCAGACGTCCGGCGCCAAACGGGCAATCCGCATCCCAGCCCAGACCGCTTGTTTCAACGATCTGCCGGACCAGCGAATAGCCGTTGGAGTGAACACCGCTGGCCCCAAGCCCCAGCAACACATCGCCCGCGGCCACGTTGCGCGGCAGGTTTTCCCCGCGCTCGAGCGCACCAAGCGCAAAGCCTGCTAAATCGAAATCGGCCCCCTGATACATGCCCGGCATCTCGGCCGTTTCCCCTCCAATCAGGGCGCAACCGGCCATCTGGCAGCCCTTGGAAATCCCTTCGATCACCTCTGCGGCGCGCTCCACATCCAGACGACCCGTTGCGAAATAATCCAGGAAAAACAGGGGTTCAGCCCCCTGGCACACCAGATCGTTGACGCACATGGCCACCAGATCCTGACCGACATTGCCAACCATCCCGGTCTCGATCGCGATTTTCAGCTTGGTGCCAACGCCATCGGTTGCCGCCACCAGAACCGGATCGCGATAGCCCGCCGCCCGCAGATCGAACAGCGCCCCGAACCCGCCGAGCGCATCCATCACCCCGGGGCGCGCACTGGCCTGAGCCGCCGGTTTGATCCGCGCCACCAGCGCGTTGCCGGCGTCGATGTCAACGCCCGCATCCCGATAGGTCATCCCGTTTTCGTTTCCCGACATGCGCGGCCCCTCTGATTGGCTGTTTTTCAGCGTCGCTCTACCTGATTGCCGGGCAAATGAAAAGCAGCCAGCGCCGCCCTTGACCCCTTGGCTGCGCGCCAGTAAGCAAGGTCGCACGGGGGGCCTGTAGCTCAATTGGTCAGAGCAGAGCGCTCATAACGCTTTGGTTGGGGGTTCGAGTCCCTCCGGGCCTACCACCGCACCCCGCAGATGGACCTTTGCCGTTTGAACCGCAGCGGGTTTGGCCCACCACCGGGGACGAGCCCCTCAAATTTCGGAGCCGCTTTTCATGGGTGAGATCACCTTTATTCGTCACGGTCAGGCCTCGTTCGGGGCCGAGAACTACGACCTCCTCAGCCCGCTTGGGGTGCAGCAGGCGGCGTGGCTCGGGCAATATCTGCGCCAGAGCGGCGCCCGCTTTGATCGTGTCGTCAGCGGCACCCTGACGCGCCACCGCCAGACCCGCGATGAAATCCTGACGGCCCTGCCCCATCCCGCGCCTGACGAAGACGCGCGGCTGAACGAAATGTCGTTTTTTGCCATGGCCCGAGCCCATGCCGCAGCCACGGATGGCGACATTCCGCAAAGCGACCCGAAACAGATGGAAGCGCATTTTCTGCAGGTCCTCGGCGCCTGGGAACGGGGCGAAATCCCCGATGCGCCGGAAACTCTGGCCTCATTTCGCGCTCGCGTTCTGGCGGCGATCAGCGCGTACGGGCGCGCCGGTCAGCATGTGTTGATCATCAGCTCGGGCGGCCCTCTGGGGATCATTATGGGCGCAATTCTGGGTCTTGATCTGCGCGGAACCGCCGAAATCATTCTGAACGCCTATAACAGTTCGATCAGCCGCTTTCGCCTGCGCCACGGCGCCCTCAGGCTGGTGCAATATAACAGTGTCGCGCATCTCGAACAGCCGACGCGGCGCCATGCGCTGACCTTTCTGTAGCGGGGCTTTGCGTCACCTGGTCACGCGGTTTTCCGGCCGATCCTGCCCGACCCCCTTGCCCTGCGCGCAGTGCCCGGCGTGATCGCTTAGAGCGGCCGCACGCACTGATCCCCTCAAACGAACCGGTTGACGAGGTTTTCCAGCCGCTCCTGACGGCCCGAGCGTGGCTGCGGAGCAATCTCACCCGCCATGACGCGGGCAAAGCTGTCTTCGAGATTGCCCGCAAGCAGCGCTTGTGCTTCGGCGCTCTGCCAGCCCTGATAGCGCGCCTCTAGCGCCTCTTGCAGGGTGGCGTCCTCGATCATCGCGACCGCCGCCTTTAAGGCCCGCGCGCACACATCCATCGCCCCCACATGGGCCGCAATCAGGTCTTCGGGATCCAGCGACTGGCGGCGCAGCTTGGCATCGAAATTGGTGCCACCGGTCGTGAACCCGCCGGCGCGCAGGATATGGTAATAGGCCAGCGCCACCTCGGGCACCGCGTTGGGGAATTGATCCGTGTCCCAGCCCGACTGCGTGTCGTTGCGGTTCATGTCGATTGAGCCCAGCACCCCCAGCGCCGCCGCGGTGGCGATTTCGTGCTCGAAACTGTGGCCGGCCAAAAACGCATGCCCCTGTTCCAGATTCAGTTTGACCTCGCCCTCCAGCCCGTATTTCTGCAAGAACCCAAAACAAGTGGCGGCATCAAAGTCATACTGGTGCTTGGTCGGCTCCTGCGGTTTGGGCTCGAGCAGAATCGTACCCTGAAAACCGATCTTGTGCTTGTAGTCCACGACCATCGACAGGAACCGGCCCATGTGGTCCAGCTCTTGCGCCATGTCGGTGTTCAACAGCGTCTCATAGCCTTCGCGCCCCCCCCAGAGGACATAGTTCTGGCCGTGCAGGCGGTGGGTTGCATCCATGCAGGTCTTGACCGTCGCCATCGCGTAGGCAAAGACATCCGGGTCCGGGTTGGTCGCCGCCCCGGCCATCCAGCGCCGGTGGCTGAACATGTTGGCCGTGCCCCAGAGCAGCCGGGCCTTGCGTGAGGACATCAGCCCTTGGATATGGTCGATGATGGCCTGAAAATTGCGATAACTTTCGGCAAAATCGGCGCCCTCGGGGCGGATGTCGGCGTCATGCCAGCAAAAGAACGGCTGCCCGAGGATATCGAACATCTGAAACGCGATATCGGCCTTCAGGCGGGCGTTTTGCAGCGTGTCCTGCGGGTGCCACGGACGCTGGAAGGTGGGGCCGCCAAAAGGGTCTGTCCCCTCCCAGGCAAAGCTGTGCCACCAAGCCACGGAAAACCGCAGGTGATCCTCCATCCGCTTGCCCAGCAGCACCCGCTCGGGGTCGTAATGATGAAAGGCAAGCGGGTTGTCGCTGTCCGGGCCTTCATAGGTTATCGCCTTGATATCGCCAAAGAATTCTGTGCTCATAAGATGTCCCTCATTGCCGGGTAAATTTTGCGGAACTGTTGGTATGCATTGTCATAAGCGCCCCTCAGGCGCGGGTCGGGTTCAACGCAGCCAGCGATCCGGGGCGCGGTCATGATGGCGCCTGCGGCGCCGCCGAGATGCCCCAGCATCGCCAGACGCGCAGCGCCAAGGGCCGCACCGGCGGCCGCATCCCGGGGAAGGTCCAGAGGCAGATCGAGAATATTGGCGAGAGTCTGCAGCCAGAAGTCCGAGCGGCTGCCGCCGCCGGTGGCCAACAGCCGCGTCGGGCGCGCCCCGCTTTGACGCAACGCTTCCAGACTGTCGCGCAAGCCAAAGGCCACCCCCTCCATCACCGCGCGGGTCAGATCTCGGGCCTCATCCCCAACGTCAAGTCCGAAAAAAGCGCCACGCACGGTGCTGTCGTTATGAGGGGTGCGTTCTCCTGACAGGTAAGGCAGAAAACGCAGGCGCCCCGGTCCGTCAGGGGGCGATTTCAGTTGACCGGCCAGCGCCTCGGCGGATTGACCAAGCAGGCGGGCCAGCCAGTTCAGACTGTCGGTGGCCGAAAGGATGACGCCCATCTGAATCCAGCGTCCGGGCAGCGCGTGACAAAACAGATGAACGGCGCGTGCAGGATCGGGGGTGCGACGCTCGCGGGCCAGCATGACCACGCCGGATGTGCCCAGCGACGCCAGCCCGGCGCCATCGTCAATGACTCCCGCACCGCAGGCAGCCGCGGCGTTGTCGGCCGCTCCGGCCACCACCGCAACCCCTTTGGGAACGCCAAGCGCCGTGGCGACGGCAGGACGCAGCGTGCCAACGACCTCGGCGGCGTGGACCAGTTTCGGCATCTGTCGGCGCGTCATTCCCGAGAGACCCAGCATCGGCTCGGACCACTCGAGCGTTGCCATATCCAGCCATGACGTGCCCGAGGCGTCTGACAGGTCACTGACGCGCGCGCCACAGAGGCTACAGACCAGATAATCCTTGGGCAGAAAAACCGTCGCCACCGCCGCGAAAACATTGGGTTCGGCGTTCGCCAACCAGCGCAACTTTGGCGCGGTAAAACCGGCAAAAACCGGATTGGCGGTGGTTTCGCGCACCCCCGCTTGGCGGTCCAGAAACGCCGCCTCGCATTCCGCGCGGCTATCGTTCCAGAGGATTGCCGGGCGCAGAACCTGTCCGGCCTTGTCCAAGAGAACGGCGCCGTGCATCTGGCCGGATACCCCGATTGCGCAGAGACGCGCAAGCTCTGCCCCCCGGCGGGCGCGCAAGGCAGCAACGGCAGCATTCAGCGCCGCCAGCCAGTCGGCGGGGTTCTGTTCGCTCCAGCCGGGGTGCGGGCGCGCGGTGGGATAACCGGCCTCGGCGCTGTCCAGAACCCGGCCCTCTGCGTCAAGCAACAGCGCCTTCAACCCCGATGTGCCAAGGTCCAGCCCCAGATACATGTTTCCTCCCGCCCCGCTCCTTTTGCGGATGGCTTTGCGGCCAGTGTAAACGTTGACCGTGACCTTTGTCTGATTATTTAATTCTTCTGTCAAATTATATCGTTTCGACAAAATATTGAATGGCCAGAACGTTGCCAAGTGCCGCCTCCGGCGGGAGTATTTGGGCAAAAAAGAATGGCTCAGAGGCCATAGACCCGCCGCGCCGTGCCGGCAAAGACGGCGGTCTTGCCACTCTCAGGCAAATGCGCCGCCATTTTTTTGAAGGCGTTCCAGAGGACCCGATAGCTGATCGAGACCCGATCCACGGGAAAGTTGCTTTCGAACATCGCCCGGTTGGCCCCGAACAGGTCCAGCATATGGCGATACCACAGCCCCTGCGCGGCAACGAAGGTGTCGGAATCCGGCGGGCGTTCCCGGTCGTGCCAGCCCCAGCCGTTGTCAGGCATGGCCAGACCGCCCAGCTTGACCACCACGTTCGGGCAGGCCGACAGGGCCTCCATATCGCTTTGCCAGCGGGCAAAAATCCGGGCGCGCTGGCCGCTGAAGCGACCAACCCCAAGCGGCGTCCCTAAATGGTTCAGAACCATCGTCGTCTGTGGAACAGCGCGCGCCAGAGCCAGAAAATCCCCCGCCTGATGATGGTAATGCCACGTTTCGTAAACCAGACCGCGGGCGCCAAGTCGGGCCACGCCGCGACGAAATTCGGGCTGGGCGTAGAGCCCGGCCCGCCCCCGGCCGGGGATGGCCAGAGCCTCGGGGGCAGGATCATGGGCGCCAGCCTGTCGAATTCCGCGCAACAGGCCGTCTGCCGCCTGTTGGTGGGCGTCCAGCAGCCGGTCGAGATCGGGCGAGGCCAGCTCGGCATAGGCAATGATCGCACCGATCTGGGTGCGGTCCGGATGGGTGCGCGCCTGCCGCGCCAGAGCCGCAAAATATTCGGTCTCGCCCACCGGGCGCAGCTCTGGCGGGCCGTCCCTGCGATAGCGGGTCGCGCATTCTATGACCACGCTCTGGCGCACATCATGGCCGCTGCCGGTATCCGCCCAGAGGGCCTCAAGCTCATAAACGGTGCCGCCCCGATTCCAGAAATGATGATGCGGATCAATGATGACCCGGCCCGGATCGACAACCGCTTCGTGGGTCTGGGCCAGCCAGGCGTTGTCCATGGCCCGGCGCGCCACCCAGTTGCGATCGCGGCTCATGCGAGGGAACAAGCCGTCATTTGGCGTTGCGTTTTTCGGCATAGGCGATGAAGGGGTCAAAGCTGTCGGGATTGGCCATCGAATCGCGGTTGATGACCTTGTCCGGATCCCCCCCCAGCAGCAGTTTTTTCACCGGCACCTCCAGCTTTTTGCCCGAGAGGGTGCGGGGGATAGCCGCAACCTGAACGATTTCGTTGGGCTGAAAGCGGGCCGAAACCGCCTCTTTGATCGCGCCGTTGATCCGCGACTTTAGCGCCTCATCCAGCGTGGCCCCGGCGGCGAGAACGACGAACAGCGGCATAAAGCTGTCACGTCCGAGATATTCCAGATCGACCACCAGTGAATCCTGAATTTCCGGCAGACCTTCGACGGCGCGATAGATTTCGGCGCTGCCCATACGCAGCCCCTTGCGGTTGATCGTGGCATCGGAGCGGCCATAGATGATGACGCCGCCGTCCTCGGTGATCTCGATCCAGTCGCCGTGGCGCCAGATTCCGGGGTAGGTCTCGAAATAGCTGCCAATCAGGCGCTTATTGCCCTCATCGCCCCAAAAGAACAGCGGCATCGAGGGTAGCGGCTCGGTGCAGACCAACTCACCCACCTGTCCGACCAGCCGGTTGCCCTCTTCGTCGAAGGCAAAGACGGCGTTACCGAGGACGCGGCACTGCATTTCACCGGCGCGCACCGGCAGCATCGGGTTGCCGGCAACAAAAATCCCGGCGATATCGGTGCCGCCGCTGATCGGCGCCAGCCAGACATCGGATTTGACCGCGTCGAAAATCCAGGCGTAGGCGTCTTCGCTGAGCGGCGAGCCAGTCGATCCGATGGATCTGAGGGCCGAGAAATCGAGGCTGTCATTGGGACGAAAGCCGGCCTTCATGGTGGCGGTATAATAAGCGGCACCAGCGCCGAAATAGGTCAGGCGTTCCGCGGCGATAAAGCGCCAGAGCGCGCTCATGTCCGGGTGGTTGACCGCGGCATCAAACATCGCCACCGTCGCCCCCTGGCTGAGCGCTGCCCATTGCGCGTTCCACATGATCCAGCCCGAGGAGGTCATCCAGCAAAAGCGGTCGCCGCCCGCCACATCCAGATGCAGCGCCGTCAGCGCCCCTTCCAGAAGGGCGCCGCCGTGACCATGTACGATCGGTTTTGGGGTGCCGGTCGTCCCCGAGGAATAGACGACCCAGAGCGGGTGATCAAACGCGACATCAACCGGGGCAAGGGCCACCTCGTCGGCGATCATCGCCGCCCAGGCGTGCGGACCGGCAGGCATCGTGCCCGCCACCGGCACCCGGATCTGATGCGTAAGCGTCGGCAGGCCAGCGGCGGTATTGTCAACCAGCTCGCGCCGGTCAAAGGCCCGGCCCTGATGGGTATAGCCGTCCTGAGCAATCAGCACCTTGGGCTCGATCTGCCGAAAGCGGTCAAGGATGGCCACCTGCCCCATGTCCGGTGAACATAGCGACCAGATCGCCCCAAGGCTGGCACTGGCGAGAAAGGCGATCAGCGCGACCTCGGTATTGGGCAGAATCGCCGCCACCCGGTCGCCCGGGCCGACCCCCATATCACGCAAATTCGCCGCCACGCTGGCAATCTGGCGCGCCAGTTCGGCCCAGCTCAGCTGCGTGCGGCCAAAGGTTTCCGATTGCACGATCAGCGCCACCTCATCGGGGCGGGATTCGGCGTGGCGCAGAATCTGTGCGGCATAGTTGAGGGTGGACCCCTCGAACCATTTCGCGCCGGGCATCTGGTGGCTGGACAGGACCGGGCCGGTGGGCTTGCTGACTTTGAGGTCGAAAAAATCAATCATCGACTGCCAAAAGCCTTCGAGGTCCGTGATGCTCCACTCCCACAACTCGTGATAGGTGACAAAGGGCAGATCGCGGGTCTTGCGCAGCCAGTCCATGTAATGGGCCATGCGGGTTCTGCTGGCCTCGGCGGGGCTGGGACTCCAGAGGATGGGACGGGATTCGGTCATTGGACAAGTGCTCCGTGAACGAGGGCCCTCAGTTGTGGCCGTGCGGGATAAGAACTGCTGGGTGAAAGCTGGGTGAAAAAGACCACGGAAAGATCCAGCACCGGATCGATCCAGAAGAATGTCGAGGCCATCCCGCCCCAGCTGAAATCGCCGACGCTGCCCGGTGCGCCGGTCCGGCCCGGCTGTAACGTGATCGAGCCGCCGATGCCAAAGCCAACCCCCTGCATGGGCTGCTCGGCAAAGCTGCTGACCCCGAGCGCCGCGATATCGCCGGCAAGGTGGTTGCGGAACATGAATTGCACGGTTTTTGGCGACAGTAGCCGGGTCGCGCCCAGCGCACCGCCCTGGCGCAGCATTTCGCAAAAGGCGAGGTAATCGTCGATCGTGCCGACCATGCCGCCGCCACCCGAATACATGCTGGCATGGCGAAACGGCGAACGTTCGGGCGTATCGATCAGGCGCAGGGTTTCGGCCCCGCGCTGGCTTGAATTCAACGTCATCGAATCCCCGGCCAGAGGCGTGTAAAGCGCAGCAAAACGTCCAACAGACTGATCGGGAACGGAAAAAGACGTATCACTCATGCCAAGAGGGCCGGTGATTTCATCGGCGATAAAGGTGGCAAGGCTGTGGCCACTGACCACCTCGATCACGCGGCCGATGATGTCGATCCCGACCGAATATTCCCATGAACTGCCCGGCTGAAAGGCCAGCGGCAGCCCCGCAACACTGGCGGCCATATCGGCCAGCGCGCCTTGGTTGGGTTTGAATAGCAGATCGTCCTTGTCCATCGCCTGTGGCAGCACACCGGGATTGAACGGATAGCTGAGGCCGCTGGTATGGGTCAGCGCCTGATGCAGCGTCGGGCTGGGCGCCGGTTCCACCTGATCGATCCGGCGGGCACCCGGGATCAGGGCATTGCACTCGGCAAATTCGGGGATAAAATCGGATAGCGGTGCCTCGAGATGGACCTGCCCGCGCTCGACCAGCATCATCAGAGCCACCGAGGTGATCGGCTTGGTCATCGAATAGATGCGCACCACAGTATCGGCGGTGAAGGGCTGGTTCGCGGCGATATCGCGCAGCCCGGTTTCGGTGCGGTAAACCAGATCGCCGCCCCGGGCGATGACCAGCGAGGCGCCGGCAAATTTGCGCGCATCAATATAGCCCTGCATCCAGTCCTTGATCCGGTTCAGGCGGGCGCTGTCAAAACCGCGGGTTTCGGGGCGAACGATATTCATCTTGTCATTGTCCTTTTGATTCAAGGTCCAGCCAATCCGGGCCAAATGATCCGGAGTCAAATGATCCGGGGGCGCCGTCCCGGCCTCCCTGCGTCGGGGGCAGAGACTCGCGGCCCCCTCCACGCGTCATATTGCGCCCGACCCGGGCCCTGTGCAAGCCCGAGCAACTTGGGCATGTCAGACCTCAAGCCACTCTTTTCGCACGTCATTGCGTGAGCGCAAGTCCGCCGGAGACCCCTCAAAAACGACCTGCCCGTGGCCCATGACATAGACCTTGTGGGCGATGTCCAGCGCAATCGCCAGCTTTTGCTCGACCAGCAAAATGGCGATTCCGCGGCGGGCAATTTCGTTCAAGAGATCGGCCACCTTTTGCGTCATCTGCGGGCTGAGCCCCTCGGTCGGCTCGTCGATCATGATGAAATCGGGGTCCCCCATCAGGGTGCGGCACATGGTCAGCATTTGCTGCTCACCCCCCGACAGAACGCTGGCCTCGACATCGGCGCGCTCCCTGAGGTTATCGAACATCCCGAACATATCCTCGATCGACCAGCGCCCTTGCCCGTCCCGTTGCCCCGGCTTCAGCCCCAGAACCAGATTCTGACGCGTCGTCAAACCGGGAAAGATGTCGCGGTTCTCGGGCACATAGCCGATCCCAAGCTTGGCGATCTCAAAGGCTTTCAGCCCGGCGACGTCCCGCCCCTTGAAGGTGACGCGCCCCACCGGGGCGACCTCGCCCATGATTGCCTTGCAGGTGGTCGAGCGGCCCACCCCGTTGCGCCCCAGAAGGGCGACGATCTGGCCCTCGCCAACGCTGAGGTTGACCCCCTGCAGGATGTGGGATTTGCCGTAATAGGCGTGCAGATCGCGGACCTCCAGCATCACATGTCCTCCAGCGCGGCACCGAGATAGGCCTCTTGCACGCGCCGGTTGGCGCGGACCTCGGCGGGTGGGCCGCTAGCGATGATCTGGCCATAGACCAGCACCGAGATCCGGTCCGCCAGCCCGAAAACGACGCCCATGTCATGCTCGACGATCATCAGGGTCTTGCCCTCGGTGACCTTGCGGATCAGCCCGACGATGTAATCGGTTTCGGTGTTGCTCATGCCGGCAGTGGGCTCATCCAGCATGATGACATCGGCACCCCCGGCAATGGTGATACCAATCTCAAGGGCACGCTGCTCGGCATAGGACAGGGTGCCCGCTGGCAGGTCGCGTCGGGCCAGCAGGTTGATCTGATCCAGAATTGCATCGGCCCCCTCGTTCAGCGCCCGCGAGCGGCTGACCATGTTCCAGAACGAGTATTTGTAGCCAAGCGACCACAGCAGCGCACAGCGCACGTTTTCAAAGACGCTCATCCGCGGGAAAATATTGGTGATCTGGAATGAGCGCGACAGGCCCAGCCGATTGATCTGGTAGGGCGACAACCCCCTCAGCGACTGCCCGTGCAGGCGCACGGTGCCGCCGCTGGGGGCAAAACGGCCGGTAATCAGGTTAAACAAGGTCGATTTTCCGGCGCCGTTGGGGCCGATAATAGCGTGGCGCTCACCGGCGGCAATGTCCAGATTCAGGCCACGGATGATCTCGGTGCGCCCAAAGCTTTTGCTGAGGTTTTCCAGCTGCAGTGCCGGGCTCATGGTCGGGCCTCATCCGCGCCCGGTGGCGTGTTGGCAAAATCCCAGGCGGCGCGCAACGCCGGCGCATTGCGGCGGGCCAGCCAAAAGGCGGCGACAGTGACGACGATGATGACCCCCCAGACCAGCGGATCATGCGAGGAAAAATGCACCCAGAGCAGGGTCATCCCCTCTTCGCCACGGGCGGCGTTGCGAAGGTGAAACAACACCTCAAGAAAACTCGCAAGGCCAAGCAGGCCCACCGCCGCCGGCAGCACCGCTGCGAGGTAGGGGCGGATCAGGGCACGCACCTTGCCATATCGCCACGGCGGGACATGCATCATGATGACCCCGGCCAGACCGCCGGGAAAAAACATCACGGTCAGCACGAACAGCGCCCCGACATAGAGCTGCCACAGATCGGTGTGCAGGCTGAGGACCGTCTGCAGCAGGGTAAAGACGATGGCGCCGATGATCGGGCCAAAGAAAAATCCGGTGCCCCCCAGAAAGGTGATCAAAAGGATCGTCCCCGAGGTGTTAAGGTCCAGATTCTCGGCCGTCAGGATCTCGTAATTGACCGCGAACAGGCCACCGGCAATACCGGCGAAAAAGCCCGAGGCGCAAAACGAGTAATAGCGGACCCAGCGCGCCGAATAGCCCAGAAACTCGGCCCGTTCGGGATTGTCGCGCACTGCATTTGCCATCCGCCCGACCGGGGTGCGGGAAAACAGATACATCAGAAGCGCCGAGATCAACAGCCAGCCGGCGATCAGGTAGTAGATTTCGGTTTGCGAGCCAAAATCATGGCCGAAAACCGGCAGCCCATAGGTGCGGTCGCCGCTGACGCCCTCTTCACCGCCGAAAAAAGCCACCACGATGACCGAGCTTGAGGCCACCAGCTCGCCGATCCCCAGAGAGATCATCGCAAATACCGTCCCCGCCCGCCGGGTCGAGAAAATTCCGATGGCCGCCGCAAATCCCAGCCCGAACAGCCCGGCAATCAACGGCAGAACCGGCAGCGGCAGCGCGATCACCCCCTGCTCCATCCAGTTCATCACATGCATGGCGCCAAAACCGCCAACTCCCATATAGACCGCGTGGCCAAAGCTAAGCATCCCGCCCTGTCCCAGTAACATGTTGTAAGACAAGGCAAAAACAATCGTGATCGCCATCTGGTTCATGATCGTGATGGCGCTGTTGGAGGCAAAAACATACGGCATCACCGCCAGCAGCAGGGCGCCAATGACCCAAGGCGCCACCGCCCCGAGGGTGAGGCCACCATAGCGCCGGCGCGCGGCGGGGTGTTCGGCACGATCCGTCATAGGTCACGCTTTCCAAACAGGCCATAGGGGCGAAAGACCAGCACGATGATCATCAGCAGATAGGGCAGAATCGGGCCGATCTGGGGCATCGTCAGGGTCCAGAGGTCGCGCCACGCGCTGCTGGCCAGATCCGCCGGGCGACTCAGCCCCAGCGCCTCCAGAATATCGGCAAAGGCGACGTTGTAAGCGACCGCAAAGGTGGTGATCCAACCGATCAACAGCGAGGCCAGAAGCGCCCCCCAGAGCGAGCCCAGCCCGCCGATCACGATGGTGACGAACACAATCGAGCCCAACAGCGCCGCCATGCCCGGAAAGGTGCCCAGTTCGGGTCCGGCGATGACACCGGCCAGCCCGGCCAGCCCGGTCCCGACGCCAAACACCCCCATAAAGACAAAGGGGACATTGTGGCCAAGGGCCTCAACCGTGCGCGGATGCCTCAACGCCGCCTGAATGATCAGCCCGATCCGGGTTTTTGTCAGCACGTAGAGCAACGCCAGAAAGATCCCCATCGCGGCAAAGATGATGAACATCTTGTAGGCGGGAATCGCATTTCCGGCGATGGAGAACAGGGTGAAATCGAGGATCTTCGGCGATTCATAGGGCAGTTGGTTCTTGCCCCAGAAGAACTGCACGACCTCCTCCATCAACAGCGCCAGACCAAAGGTAAAGATCAGCTCCGGCACATGGCCGTACTGGTGGACCCGACGCAGGCCGTACCGTTCGATCATGGCGCCGATCAGGCCGACCAGAACCGGAGCGATGAACAGCCCCGGCCAAAAGCCGACATAGGTGCTGATCTGATAGGCAAAATACGCCCCCAGCATGTAAAAGCTGGCATGGGCGAAATTCAACACCCCCATCATCGAGAAAATCAGCGTCAGGCCACTCGACAGCATGAACAGGAGCAGGCCGGTGACAAGCCCGTCAATCAGGTTCACAAGGACCATATCCATGCTGCGCTCTGCCTCTCTCGGTCTTGGGTCTCAGTCCCCCGGGCCCTGATCCCGGGGGTCGTGGTGTCGGGATCCCGTCGGCCGCCGCTGGGCCGCCGACGGGTCGAACCGCGCTCTTTTTACGGGCGCTTCATCTTGCAGGTGGTCGGGCTGTTCAGGCCGGCCATCTTGATCACCTTCTCGGTGCGCAACCCGTATTTCGAGTTGTCCAGAGGATGGGTGATGCCCTCATCGGTGTGGACGGTGATATAGACGTCCTGAATCATCTGGTGATCCTTGGCCCGCATCAGCAGCTTGCCGCCCCAGAAATTGTCCATCTGCATCCCCTCCATCGCGTAGGCGATCTTGACCACATCGGTGTCGGTACCGGCCTTTTCCATCGCCGCCTTGAGCATCCGGATCACGTTGGCAATCCGCGCCTGCGTGATGTCTTTGTTGGGGTATTTCGCCTTGAAGCCGGAGACATATTGATCCACCGCTTTTGAGGCGGGCGGGTTATAGTTGCCCTCCTGCACAAGGCGGATGATGTTCTTGCCCGCCGCGCCGAACGTCCGGGTAATGCCAGTGGCCGCCGCGTAATACGTATAGATAGGCCCCTTGAAGCCGGCATCGATCACCGCCTTGCCAAGACCAACCATGTCCGAACCCCAGTTGCCGGTGATCACGTCATCCGCCCCCGAGGCCACGATCTTGCGGGCGTAGGGGGTGAAATCCTTGACCCGACCAATCGGGTGCAGCTCGTTGCCGACGATCTTCATGTCAGGAATCTTGGCACTGATGTCGCGCACCGCCGCCGCTGCAACCGCCTTGCCGAACGAGTAATCCTGACCGATCAGATAGGTCCGCTTCAGCTTTTTGTTGGCCTTGATGACATCGGTCAGTGCGTCCATCTTGATATCGGCATTGGCATCAAAACGGAAATGCCAGAAATTGCACTTGGCATTGGTCAGCGCCGGATCGACCGCCGAGTAGTTCAGGAACAGTACCCTGTCATTGGGGTTGCGCCGGTTGTGTTTCTTGATCGCGTCGGTCAGCGCATTGGCAACCCCTGACGAGTTCCCCTGCGCGATAAAGCGAATCCCCTGATCGATCGCGACCTGCAGCTGGATCAGCGATTCCTTGGGGCTGATCTTGTTGTCAAAAGGCACAATCTGGAATTTGTCGCCGCCAAGGACGCCGCCCTTGCTGTTGACAAACTGATCGGCGGCGTATTTGAACTCGGCCAGACCGTTGGTGCCGGTGGTTGCAAATGGCCCGGACAGCGGGTCGATGAAGGCGATCTTGACGGTTCCCGCCATCGCGGTCGTCGCGCCCAGACCAAGCGCAAGCGCGGTCCCCAGAGCCAGTTTCGTTGTTGTTCGCATCTTTATTCCTCCCAAACTGACAAACGGACATACTATTTGGTATGTCGTTTTGCCGAACGGAAAAAAGACTTGCACATCCCGGCAGAAAGTCAACCCTGATCCCCGAAAGAACGCCGCGTCAGCGGGCAGAATTGAACACCCTCCGGGCAACCGAGCGTCGTTTGCAATTGTAAACCCCGTTCAATTCGCCACTTCCACACGCCCTGAAGGCTCGGATTTCAACCGTCCCGGGTGCCTGACCCCGCGCCGCCGTCACCGCGAAAGCGAAAGGTGCCGCTGCCCCGAGCGATCAATTCACCGGTATCGTCCAGAATCTCGCCCTCGGCAAAAAAGATCCGCCTGCCGCCGCCGGTTCTCCGCCCCCGGGCAATCAACATCCGCCCCTTGGGACGGGCCAGATAGGTGGTGGTCAAGCTGAGGGTCATGGCCTGAATTTTTTGCGCCGGATCGCCGGTAAAGCAGCCGGCAAAGCCCATCGCCGTATCCAGAAGGGTTGCGTGCACCCCGCCGTGGGGAATGCCGAAACGATTGCCCAGCGCGGCATGCAGGGGCTGGTGGATTTCCACCAGATCGGCCCGCCAGTCAACGATCTGGAACCCCAGCAGTCGCTGGAACGGATAGGGCGATTCGATGATCTCCGGCTGGCTGGGTTGGCCCAACGCCTTGCGCGCCTCTGCGCGTCCTTCGGGGGGCTGGCTCATCGGCTGTCCTTTGGCTGAAACTCTTGGGCCAGACGGGCCCCGGCGGCGGCATATTCGCGCTGCAGGCGGCCAACCAGCGTCGCCACGTCGCTGACTGCGGTGACTGCGCCAATGCCCTGACCGGCGCCCCATATCTGCTTCCATGCTTTGGGTCGCTGCTCGCGCTTTTCAAAGTTCATCGCCGCCGGCGTCGCCTCGGGCAGGTTGTCGGGGTCCAGCCCGGCAGCGGCAATCGAGCCGCGCAGATAATTCCCCCAAACCCCCGTAAACAAAGAGGAATAGACGATATCATCGGCGCTACCGTCAACGATCATCTGCTTGTAGGCGGCCGAGGCATTGGCCTCAGTCGTGGCAATGAAGGGTGAGCCGATATAGCCGAGATCCGCGCCCAGCGCCCGCGCGGCCAGCAGCGATTCACCTGTCGCAATCGCCCCGGACAGCAGCAGCGGCCCGGCGAACCAGGCCCGGATCTCGCGGATCAGCGCGAACGGAGACAGGCGCCCGGCATGGCCCCCCGCGCCGGTAGCCACCGCAATCAGCCCATCCGCGCCCTTGTCCACCGCCTTGTGGGCAAACCGGTCATTGATCACGTCATGCAGGGCAATCCCTCCGCAACTGTGGGCGGCGGCGTTGACCTCGGGGCGCGCCCCCAGCGAGGTGATCCAGATCGGCACCTTCCAGCGGGCGCAAATTTCAACGTCGCGCTCAAGGCGGGTGTTCGAGCGATGCACGATCTGGTTCACCGCAAACGGCGCTGCCGGGTGGTCGGGATGCGCCTGATTATGCCGGTCCAGCGCTTCGGTGATCTGGCGCAGCCATGCCTCCAGCTGCACCGGCTCGCCGTCGGCCTCGCGCGCATTCAGCGCCGGAAACGAACCGACAATGCCCGCCTTGCATTGCGCGATCACCAGTTCGGGCCGCGAAATGATGAACAGCGGCGCCGCCACCACCGGCAGGCGCAGCCCCTGCAACGCCCGGGGCAATTGCCGCGGCCCGGCGCGGTCGGCAGCATCGCCCGCGGGGTCTGCGGTTGGGGTCTGGGAAGATGTCACGAAAGGCCTCGGTGTGGTTTTTTCGGTGTGGCGTGTCCAAGTCTCCGGGCGAGGATCGCACGCCGGTTTTCCCTTGGCAAGGGGGCGCCTGCGCCGCGGCGGCCGGGATCGTTCTATGGCTGATCCTTAGGAATAACCCGCCTCATTGACCGCCGCCTTTTGCCGCCAGCGCCCGCCCTCTTGCGCCCAGTAACGCGCCGTCAGTCCCGCCGACGAGACCGCCGCCCATTGCCCCCGCGCGTGCTGCAGCGCATCGGCATCACCACCGTCAAACATGATGCAAACCCTCGTAAAATCGCTGATTTCCTGCATCTCAACATCGGCGCCATCAACCAGAAACAGGATGTCGGCCCGGTTAGGGTTCATGCGGTCCACGGTCAACAGGATCGGCTGTGCGGCGTCATGTTCGCCGCCACCGATGCCATGCGGCAGAAAGCTGTCGTCGCTGACCGTCCACAGCTGCCTGTCCAGCCAATCGAGCCGCGCCCGAGAGCTGCTGCGCACCAGCGCCCGCCAGCCACGCGTCAAGGATTTTCCCAACAGGTCCGGCAGGGCGGCCTCCAGCGGGCTGAAGGTCAGGTGATAGAACAGAACCTCGGGCATCAGCGTTCGATCAGGATTCAAACCGGTCGCGGATCAGCCGGTCCAGTGCGCGAACTCCCCAGCCGGTCGCGCCTTTGGGGGCCAGATCGCTGTCCTTTTTCAGCAGGGCAACGCCGGCGATGTCGAGGTGAATCCAGGGGGTCTCATCCTTGACAAAGCGGCGCAGAAATTGGGCCGCGGTGATCGAGCCCGCCGGGCGTCCACCAACATTCTGCATATCGGCGATGCGTGATTTCAACAGCTTGTCATAGGCCGCCCCCATGGGCATCCGCCATGCCCCTTCACCCTCGGCGGTAGCGGCCTTCAGAAAGGCCGCACAAAGGGCATCGTCGTTTGAAAAGACCCCGGCGTTCTCATGCCCCAGTCCGACGATGATGGCGCCGGTCAGCGTGGCCAGATCGACGATCGCAGCGGGGGCGAATTTCTGCTGCGCATACCACAGGATATCGGCCAGAACCAGACGCCCCTCGGCGTCGGTGTTGATCACTTCGATGGTATCGCCCTTCATCGATTTCACCACGTCTCCGGGACGTTGGGCGCGCCCGTCTGGCATGTTCTCGACCAGACCGACCACGCCAACCACATTGGCCCGGGCGCGGCGCAAGGCCAGCGCGCGCATGACGCCAGAGACCACAGCCGCGCCGCCCATGTCCATGGTCATCTCTTCCATGCCGCCGGCGGGCTTGATCGAGATCCCGCCGGTGTCAAACACGACCCCCTTGCCAACCAGCGCCAGTGGCGCCTCATCGCCGCCGCCTTTCCATTCCATCACCACCACCCGGCTGGGGGCCTCCGAGCCCTGCCCGACACCCAAGAGCGCGCCCATGCCCAACGCATCCAGATCCCCCTCTTCAAGGATCGTGACCTCCAGCCCCAGCTCCTGCATGGCGGCAAGGCGGGCGGCAAAATCAAGGGTTGTCAGGATGTTGGCTGGCTCGTTGACCAGATCACGGGTAAAGAACACGCCCTCGGTCAGGGCCGCGTGCCCGTGCGCCGCCGCGGCGGTTTCCTCGGGATGGTTAACGTGAAACACGACCTTGCCCAGAGGTGGGGTCTCGGCGCTCTTATGGGCGCCAAAGCGATAGGCCGTCAGCGCCAGCCCGTATGATATCTCGCTGGCCTGCCGATGGTTCCCGGCTAGAACGTGCAATGCGCAAGCGCCGTCCTGAAACCGCGCCATCGCCGCCCCGGCCTTGCGCGCCAGCAAAACGTCGGGACGCTTGGGCAGTTTTACGACCTGCACCGCCTCTGCCGCAAGACCCGCCGGAAAGGCCAGCACCCGGCCCTCGCCCTCGTCCAGGTTTTCAAAGCTCTCGCTCTGGGCCAGCCGTTGCAGCGCCCCCTTGCTGAGAGTGTTCAGCTTGCGCGCCAGCGCGTCCATTGCCCCGTCAGGAGCCACCAGAACCGAGATTTTCCCGTCAAGTGTCGCAATCTGGCCGGGTTCGGCCTGGTGAAACTGAATATCCGCCGGTGTCGTCATGCTGCGCTGATCCTCTGAATTGTTGCCCGAATGCCGTAATTGGCAGGAAATACCTAACCTCGGGGCGATAAAATTGCCAGTTCCCTCTATTGTTAAACGCAGAATTAGGCTAGTTTTTTGGCAAAACAACGAACCGGGGCAGGATCGGGGATAAAATTGGCGAGGCTTGACAGATATATCCTGTCGCAGCTGACGGGGCCGTTTGCGGTGTTCGCCCTGATCCTGATCGGGATTTACTGGGTCGGGCGGGCTGTCGGCCTGTTCAACGAGCTGATCAGCGACGGCCAGTCGGTGGGCGCCTTTTTGAAATACATGACGCTGTTTTTGCCGCAGGTGGTCGCGATCGTGCTGCCGGTGGTCTCGTTTGCCGCCGCCCTTTATGTCAGCAACCGTTTGCATGCCGACAGCGAGATAGTGGTGTTTCAGTCCTCCGGGGTCTCACCCTTTCGCCTGTCCCGACCGTTCCTGATGTTCGGCCTTCTGGTGGCAATTCTGGCGGCGGTCCTCAGCAACTATCTGGTGCCGGTCAGCATGGTCAAACTGGACCAGACCCAGCAGGAGCTGTCCCGCGACGTGGCCGCGCGGCTGATCGTCGGGGGCAAGTTCCTGCACCCCTCGGCGGATGTCACCTTTTTCGTGCGCACGGTCAATGACGACGGCAGTCTCAGCGATATTTTCCTTTACGATCAACGCCCCAAGGGGCGGGATCTGACCTATACCGCGAAAAAGGCGGTTCTGCTGCGCAAGGGCAACGACGCCCGTCTGGTGATGTTTGACGGGCTGATCCAGACCTTTGATGCAGACAACCTTTTGCTCAGCAAGGTGCAGTTTGATTCCTTCGTGTTCGATATCGGCACCCTGACCGGCAGGCCCGCGGTGCGGCGGCGTCTGGTGCAAGGGTTTGCGACCCTCGCTATGCTGCGCCCCACCGAGGCGATGCTGAGGTCCACCGGGGCAAGTGCTGGCGCCTTTATTCTAGAGGCTCACAAGCGCCTTGAGCAGCCGCTGCAATCGCTGGTCTATCCGCTGATCGGCATGGCGGTTCTGATGGTCGGCAGCTTCAGCCGCTTTGGCGTCTTTCGACAGATGCTGGCAGCGGTTTTTCTGGTGATCCTGCTCAGCACGATCTCGGTCCCGATCCGCAGCTTGATCGCTATTGACTCGGGCTTTTGGCCGCTGATCTACCTGCCGGACGGGCTGGGGCTGGCGATCGTTCTGGCGTTGCTGCGCTGGCAGGTGCGCGAGCATGGGCGCGGAGCCCTCTCGCCCCCCCCCCACAGGGCAGGAACCGGGGCAGGAAACGGGGCAGAAATGGGCGCGGGGGCAGGGTCATGACGCTCCATCTCTATTTTGCGCGCAAGTTTCTGCTGCGGTTTCTAGCCATCTTTGGCAGCTTTCTGGCGCTGACCGTGCTGACCGATGCGGCGACGCTGCTTGGCCAGTTCAGAGATCAGAACATCGGCCTGACCGAGACCCTGCGTCTGGCCCTGTTGCAGGCGCCGAGCGGCGTTTATCAGCTGATGGCGATGATCGTCGTTCTCAGCTCGCTGCTTTTGTTTCTGGGGCTCAGCCGCTCGAATGAGCTGGTGGCCACGCGCGCGGCCGGACAGTCGGCGTTTCGCACCCTCGCCGCTCCGGTCGCCAGCGCCGTCCTGATCGGCGCTCTCGGCGTCATGGTGCTGAACCCGCTGGCGGCCACCGCATTGCGCAAATTTGAAAGCGACACCGGGCGCTACAAGAGCGGCGCGGTCTCGACATTTTCGCTCAGTCGCAAGGGGCTGTGGCTGCGGCAGGGCAGCCCGCGGGGGCAGACGGTGATTTTTGCCAAACGCGCCAACTACAACGGCTCGCGTCTGCTGGGCGTCACCTTTTGGGAGTTTACCGACAATGGCCGCAATCAGCGACGGATCGAGGCGGAATACGCGGTCCTGACCCCCGGCGCCTGGTCGCTGGGGCCGGGGAAATTCTGGGTCATCAGCGACCAGTTACGCGTGCCCGACCAAACCGCGCACAGGTTTCAGCAATTGACCGTGCCGTCGGATTTGACCAAGACTCAGATCATGGACAGTTTTGGCGACCCGACCACAGTTTCGATCTGGGACATGCCGGCCTTTATCCGCCGGCTGCAGAGCTCGGGTTTCGCCACCGCCGCGCATCGGGTGCATTTCCAGATCGAGCTGGCCTCGCCCCTGCTGCTGGCGGCAATGGTGATGATTGGCAGCGCCTTTTCCATGCGCCACGCGCGCTCGGGCGGCACCGGCCGGATGATCCTGCTGACGGTCACCTGCGGGCTCGGGATCTATATCTTTCAGAATTTTGCCCAGATTCTGGGCTCGACCGGGGCCATTCCGGTGGCCGCCGCAGCATGGGGTCCGCCGGTGGCGGCGCTCATGTTTGCCGCGGCGCTGATCCTTCATATGGAGGATGGCTGAAATGCCGGCGCCCCTGACCAAGGCCCGGCGGATGCACCACATCGGCCTGACGGCAACACTGGTGGCAACGCTGGCCGCAACCCTGCTGATGCCGCAGGGGGCCACCCTTGCGGCGGCGGCCGGCCCTGACACCGGTAGCCATCCGATCGCAACCGGCGCCAAGGCAGGCGGGGCGGCCATCCTGACGGCGGACAGGATCGTCTTTACCACCGGCCACAAGGTTCTGCGCGCCAGCGGCCATGTCAGCGTCTCGTTTGGCAACATGATCCTGACTGCAAGCGCGATCACCTATGACGAGACCAGCAACACCATCATTGCCGAGGGCCCTTTGCGGCTGCGCAACGGCGACACCGCAACCATCGTCGCCAGCTATGCCGAGTTGAGCAGCGACATGCGCAAAGGGGTTCTGAAATCGGCCCGGATGGTCCTGAACAGGCAGATGCAGATCACCGCGACCGAGATTCGGCGCAGCGACGGGCGCTATACGCAGCTCTACCACGCAGCGGCCTCGACCTGCCGTATCGCCAACGCCCACCAGACGCCGTTCTGGCAGGTCCGCGCCCGACGTATCGTCCATGACGAGCAACGCAAGCTGTTGTTTTTCGAACGCGCCCAACTGCGCCTCGGTGGGCTGCCGGTGGCCTATCTGCCGCGCATCAAAGTGCCCGACCCCAGCGTCAAGCGGGCCAGCGGTTTTCTGGTGCCCGGGGTCAGCAACTCGGACAAGCTGGGCTTTGGCGTCAGCGCCCCCTATTTCGTCACCTTGGGTGATTACGCCGACGTCACCCTGAAACCGCGGCTCTATTCCAGCGGAACCGCAACGCTGGGCTTTGATTTCCGCCGTCGCTTTCGCCACGGCCGCCTCAGCCTGACCGGCGCGCTGACCAACGACACCCGCATGGCCTATCGCCACCGCGGCTATCTGTTCGCCACGGGCAACTGGCGCTTTCAAAACGGGCTGGAGGCGCGGGCCAAGCTGCAACTGACCTCGGATCGCAGCTATCTGGTGGATCACGGGTTCTCATCGGCAACGCGCCTTGAAAACCGGATTTCTCTGGCCCGCACACGCCGCAACAGCCGCACCGATCTGGCCCTTTTGGGGTATCGCACCCTCTCGACCAGCGTTCCCGGGGACACCATTCCCTATTTGCTCGGCCATGCGCGCTATCGCAAACGGCTGGAGACGCCGGTTCTGGGCGGGCAACTGGCGCTGGGAGCCGAGTTGGCCGGCTACAGGCGGCGCGCGCGCAGCAATATCACCGGACGGGACGGCCGCCGTCTGGGCGTTGTGCTTGACTGGAGCCGACAGTGGATCGGGCGCTCGGGGCTGATCGTGACCACCAGCGCCCGCGGCCGGGCCGAGCGTTACGAGATCGCGCAGGACAGCACCTATCCGGCACCGATCACCCGAACGATCTCGGTGGCCAGTCTGGACCTACGCCTGCCGATGGCGCGACGGAGCACGCGCGCGACCGAAAGTCTGGAGCCGCGCCTGCAACTGGTCTATGCCCCCGGCGGGGCGGCCACCGTGCCCAACGAAGACAGCCAGATCGTTCCGTTTGAGGCCAACAATCTGTTCACCCTGAACCGGTTTCCCGGCCACGACATTTATGAGCAAGGGTTCAGGGCCAATATCGGCGTCAGCTATTCGCGGCAGAGCAAGACGGGTTTTTCCATGAACCTTGTGGCGGGCAAGGTGTTCCGGCTGGGCGCCAACGGCCAGTTCAGCGCCGCTTCGGGGCTGGCGGGCGCGTCCTCAGGCCTTGTTCTGGCGGGACGCCTGTCCCTGCCCAAGCGGCTGAATTTCGTGCAGCGTCTGGTCCTTGGCGGTGGCGGCGGTGGCGCGGTGATCCGGCGTGCCGAAACGCGGCTGGCCTACAAGACACGGCGGCTGGATCTGGATACCTCCTATCTGTGGCTGCTGAAAGGGGCCGCAGGAAACACCGCTGCCGATGTCAGTGACTGGTCGGTCAAGGCCGGCTGGCTATTGGGAAACAACTGGCGCACGGTCGCCTCGTGGCGCTATGACGCGACCACCGCCAAGGCCAGCGACGCGGGGCTTGCGTTAACTTATCGCAACGATTGTATAAAAATTGATCTTTCCCTCTCGCGCCAGTATGCGTCCTCCTCTAATGTGGGCGCGTCAAGCAGCCTTGGCCTGAAAATCACGCTGGACGGATTCGGCGCCCGGGCGAACAGCGGCGCCTTTGCGCGCCAATGTGCCAGCTTTTGAGGATGACATGCGGATTGGACCGATGAAGATGAAATTGAAATCCTTTGTTCTTCTGGCCCTGACGCTGGGCTTTGCGGGGGGCTTTGCGGGGGGCCTTACCGGTCTTTTCGCCCCGGGTGCCGTCTTGGCCGCAGCGGCGCAAAACCCCTATGCCGTCGTCATCACGGTGAATGGCAACGGCATCACATCGTTTGAAATCGACCAACGGGCAACATTGCTGAAGGCCATCGGCTCGATCGGCGATCTGCAAAAACAGGCCGAAGAAGACCTGATCAATGACCGGCTGAAGGAAAACGCCGCCCGGCTCTTGGGCATATCGCTGACCGAGGCCGAGCTGAGCTTGGGCAAGGACGAGTTTGCAAAACGGGCCAATCTGACCGCCGATCAGATGGCCGCCGAGCTGGGCAAGGTCGGGGTCTATCCCGAAACCTTTACCGAGTTCGTGCGCGCCGGCCTGCTCTGGCGCAAACTGGTACAGGCCAAATTCCAGAGCAAGGCCTTCGTGACCGAATCCGAGCTGGATACGGCGATGGCACTGGGCTCGACCTCGCTGGGGGCCTCGGTCTTGCTGTCGGAGCTGGTCCTGCCCTATGATCCCAACGACCCGAGTGCGCGCGAACAGACCCGCGCGCTGTTGCAAGACGTGCGAAAAAGCGTCCACAGCCTCAGCGATTTCGAGGACGCGGTGCTGACCTATTCCGCCGCTCCCAGCCGGGAAAACGCGGGCAAACTGGACTGGCGCCCGGTCAACACCCTACCCCCGGATATCGGCGCTCGCCTGCTGACCATGTCAGTCGGACAGGTGACCGAGCCTCTGGAACTGAACAACGCCTTCGTGCTGTTCCAGCTGCGTGGCCTGCGCAACGACCAGACGCTGGCCGCCAAGACCATCGCCTATGATTACGCCACCCTGTTGCTACCCGGCGGCCGCAGCCCTGAAACGCTGGCGCAGGCCGCCCGGATCAAGGGGGCGGTGGACACCTGCAACGACCTGCGTGCACAAGGCGCGGGACTGTCGCAGAAGGCCTTTAAAGAACAGGTGCTGCCGGTGGGAAAGGTGCCGCGGGACATCGCACGCGAACTGAAAAACCTTGACCGGGGCGAGATTTCGACCGCCCTGACACGGGGCAAGTCGGCGCCTCAGCTTGTCGTTCTGATGCTCTGCGCGCGGACCAACAAGATCAGCGAGGGCGATCGCAAACAACTGCGCGCCGCTATGTTCAACCAGCGTCTTGAGGCCTTTGGAAATGGCTATCTGCAAGAGCTGAAGGGCGATGCGACGATCATCCGAAAGTAACCCATGATGCCCAGCAAACCCGTGGCGCTGACCTGTGGCGAGCCCGCCGGGGTCGGCCTTGAGCTGACGCTGAAGGCGTGGCAGGCGCTGCGCGGGGAATCGCCGTTTTTCCTGATCGCCGATGCGCGCCATCTTGCCGGGCTTGCCCCCGATGTCCCGATCCGTGAGATCGACGACCCGGGGCAGGCGGCTGCGGTCTTTCCCCACGCCTTGCCGGTGCTCGCACATCCCTTTCCTGAGGCCAACCCTCCCGGAGAATTGCGGCGCGAAAACGCCCAGAGCGTCATCGACGTCATCCGCCGGGCGGTCGATCTGGTCAAAGGGGGCGCCGCCTCGGCCGTCTGCACGAACCCGATCAACAAGAAGGCGCTGAAGGATGGGGCGGGCTTTGCCTTTCCCGGCCATACCGAGTTTCTGGCCCATCTCGCAGGCCCCGGAACACGGTCGGTGATGATGCTGGCGGCCCCCGCCCTGCGCGTCGTTCCAGTCACCATCCACGAGCCTCTGGAGGCGGTGCCGGCACTCTTGACCGCCGATCTCCTCAGCCAAACCCTGACCATCACCCACAGCGCCATGAGGCAGCTTTACGGGCTGAGAAACCCGCGTCTGGCGGTGTCGGGGCTGAACCCCCATGCCGGTGAAGGCGGTGCCATGGGGCAAACCGAAATCACCCTGATCGCGCCAGTTCTGGAGCGTCTGCGCGCACAAGGCATGGAGATTGCCGGCCCCCTGCCCGCCGATACGATGTTTCACGCCCAAGCCCGCCGCACCTATGACGTCGCCCTCTGCATGTATCACGATCAGGCTCTGATCCCCATCAAGACGCTGGATTTTCACGGCGGAATCAACATCACGCTGGGGCTGCCCTTTGCGCGCACCTCCCCCGATCACGGCACGGCGCTGGACATCGCCGGTCAAGGGCGTGCCAACCCCTCCAGTCTGATCGCAGCGCTGCGTGAAGCCGCAAAATTCGGGCGCGGCGGACCCCGGACATGAGCCGCATCGACGGGCTGCCCCCCTTGCGCGAGGTGATCGCAAAGGCCGGGCTCAGCGCGCGAAAATCTCTGGGGCAGAACTTTTTGATGGACCTGAACTTGACGGCACGTATCGCCCGACAGGCTGGGGATCTGAGCGCGTGCGACGTGCTGGAGGTCGGCCCCGGCCCCGGCGGGTTGACGCGGGCGCTTCTGCACGAGGGGGCACGCCACGTCGTTGCGGTGGAAAAGGACACCCGCTGCCTGCCGATTCTGGCCGAGATCGCCGCCGCCTACCCGGGACGGCTGAGCGTCCACGAGGGAGACGCGCTAAAGCTGGACATCGCCCACTGCCTGCGTCCGCCGGTGCGGGTGGTGGCGAACCTGCCCTACAACATCGGGACCGAGCTGCTGATCCGCTGGCTGACCCCCACGCACTGGCCGCCATTCTGGGACAGCCTGACCCTGATGTTTCAAAAAGAGGTGGCCCAGCGGATCGTTGCACAGCCGGGCAGCAAGGCCTATGGCCGCCTGTCGATCCTGACCCAGTGGCGCGCCGAGGCCCGGATTGCGATGGAGATCGCGCCAGCCGCCTTTACCCCGCCGCCAAAGGTCACCTCGGCCGTGGTTCATATCAAGGCCCGCGAAAAGATGCTTTTCCCGGCAAACGAGGCGCTGCTTGGCCGCGTGGTGGCGACTGCCTTTGGGCAGCGGCGCAAGATGCTGCGCGCCAGCCTGAAATCTCTGCATCCCGAGATCGGTGAGATTCTAGCCCGCGTTGGCATCGCCCCGACCGAGCGGGCCGAAAACATTTCAATCGCCGGCTTTTGTGCGCTGGCCCGGGCGTTGGAGGCCGAAAAGGCATCAGGCTGAGCCGCGACGATGGGTGCGGGACGCTGGAACCACGCCTTTCGCTGGCGTGCGACTTATTGTGCGGCCTGCTCTTCGCCTGTGGCCGAGCCATCGGAGGACTCATCGCCATCCTCGGCAGAACCCGTGGGGCCGCCGGCAGAATCGCCTGCCGGTTTCGCCCTTTGACGGCCCGATGATCTGGACCCGCGGCGCCGCGCCTTGCCCTCGGGGGTTTCCACAAGGCCGCTGTCGGCAACCACCGGCGCCACCTCGCCCCGGGCCTCCAGAAGGGCCGAATCCGGGATCTCGGGTTGTTCGGTCTGGCGCGGGTCGATCGCGACGGGGGGTTTTTGCTGGTGCTGCTGAGCACGCGCATCGGCCTGTTGCTGCTGCTCGCGCCGCTGGGCCTCCTGCTGCTCGCGCCGCTGGTTCTGTTCACGCATGGCTTCATTCAGAAGGCGGATGTAATGCTCGGCATGTTGCTGAAAATTTTCCGCGGCAACACGATCCCCGGACAGCTGCGCATCCCGTGCAAGTAAATGATATTTATCAATAATCTGCTGCGGCGTCCCCCGCACCTTGCCATCTGGGCCAGAGCTGTCAAAGACCCGGTTGACAATATTGGCCGAGCTTCTGCGGTTCTGGTTCTTGTTGCGCGAACGCGACTTGTTCGGAGATCTCATGTGTCAGGTTTTTCTGCCCGTCTGGAGCCGGTTGGGAGTTTTGTGGTTCTACTTTGTCGTTCTGCGGCCAATCCCGCCGCTTCGTCCCGTAGATTACTTTTCAGAGCGATCCTGCGGTCGAGATATACCAAGTATCGATCAACCGCCTGAAAGAACCCTATACAGGGCTCGGGCTCCAAGACAAGGCAAAAACATGAACAAATCGTGACTTTTCCCAAATTTTGGCAAAAATGTCAGCCTTTTTTCGGGGCGCGCATCTCGACCACGCGGGCACGCCCGTCCAGATCCGGGTGGATCGTCTGCGCCACAAGCCCGGCCTTGGCAAACAGTGCCGAGACGGCGTCAGCCTGGGTTGGACCCACCTCGAGCAGCACCCGGCCGCCGGGCGCAAGATAGGGGCCAATCCCCTCGGCGATGGTTTCATAGGCTTCCAACCCCGAAGGGCCGGCACAAAGCGCCGCCATCGGCTCCCATTTCAGGACCTCGGGCTGCAGCGTCGCCATTTCCTCCAGCGCGATATAGGGCGGGTTGGCGACGATCAGATCGAAAACCCCGTCAAAGGCCGAAAACCAGTCCGACAGCAGAAAGTCGGCCCGCCCCTCCAGATCCAGCCCGGCGGCGTTTTCCAGCGCGACCTCCAGCGCATCGGGACTGGCATCAACGCCGACACCGCTGGCCTGTGGCCGATCCGCCAACAGGGAGAGCAGGATGCAGCCCGAGCCGGTCCCGAGGTCGAGCACCCGCGAAAACGGCTGTGAGAGCGCGGCCTCGACCAGAATTTCGGTCTCGGGGCGCGGGTCCAGAACCGCCGGTGTGACCTTGAAGCGGTGGCCCCAGAATTCCCGTCCGCCAACAATGTGCGAGACCGGGCGCCGCTCGATCCGGGCGCGAATCGCAGCATCCAGCGCCTCCAGCCCGGCCGGGGTCACCCGATCCCCGAGGTTGGCGCTCAGCGCCGCCGCCGACAACTCCATCGCAAAGGCCACAAGGCGACGCGCATCCCCTGCGGCATCGGCTATTTGGGCACGCACCAGCTCTTGGGTTGCCGCCTTCAGGGCGGCGCCGATGCTGTTGTCGTCGTTTCTTTCAGGGTCTTTGCTCATAGGCTCAACTCCGCCAGACGGCTGGCCTGATCGTCGGCAATCAGCGCATCGATGATTTCGTCAAGATCCCCCTGAAGCACCTGATCCAGCTTGTAAAGCGTCAGATTGACCCGGTGATCGGTGACCCGACCTTGCGAAAAATTATAGGTGCGGATCCGCTCGGAACGATCGCCCGAGCCGACCTGTCCCTTGCGCGTTGCCGCCCGTGCATCCGCCGCCGCGCGACGTTTCATCTCGTAAAGACGGCTGCGCAGGACACCCATCGCGATTTCCCGATTGCGGTGCTGGGACTTTTCGGCGCTGACCACCATCAGCCCGGTGGGGATATGGGTGATGCGCACCGCCGAATCTGTGGTGTTGACGTGCTGCCCGCCGGCCCCGCTGGCGCGCATCGTGTCGATGCGCAGATCGCTGGCGGGGATATCGAGGTCAACCTCTTCGGCCTCAGGCAGAACGGCAACCGTGGCGGCCGATGTGTGCACGCGCCCACCCGATTCGGTCGCTGGCACCCGCTGCACACGATGCACGCCGCTTTCAAATTTCAGCCGCGCGAAAACGCCGGGGCCACGGATATTGACGATCGCCTCCTTGATGCCGCCCAGCTCGGTTGCGCTTTGCGAGACCATCTCGAATGCCCAGCCCCGGGTCTCACTGTAACGCTGGTACATCCGCAAAAGGTCGGCGGCAAACAGTGCCGCCTCGTCGCCGCCGGTTCCGGCGCGTATCTCAACAATAGCCGGGCGCGCATCGGCCTGATCCCGGGGCAAGAGCGCAAGGTTGATCTTTTGTTCCAAACCCGGCAGGGCGGCGGCGATGGTCTGCAGCTCTTCGGCGGCGAGATCGTGCATTTCAGGGTCCGTCAGCATTTCTTCGGCGGCGGTTTTGTCGCGCAACATCTGCTGATAGGCGTCGATCTCGGCAACCAGCGGCCGCAGCTCGGCATATTCCCGTCCCAGCGCCGCAAAATCCTCGCCCACAGCCCCTTCGGCCATCTTCGCCTCGAGAAAGTCAAAGCGGGATTTGATCTGTTCAAGTTTTTCTATCGGAACCATGATCGGGGATGTGCCCTGATCTGCCCGGCAAGGTCAAGCAAAAGGCGTCGGGCGTAGACCCATAAACCACGGGCCCGGCAGCGGGCGCTATTGCCTCTGCCGCCGCCGGCGCCGTGCCGGGGGGGCGGCCTTGCGCGCCAAGCCTTCAGCAATGATCGCGCTCATCGGGTGATCGGGGGCCCGCGCGCCATATTCCGCCTGCAAGGTCAATAACGCGGCGTGCATGTCCGCGCCCGCGGGCTGCCCCAGCGCCCAATCCAGAAAGATCGAGCGGCATTCCCCTGCGCTGACCCCTTCGATCCGGTAGCTTTCAAAAATCAATCCGCGCGGATCAATCGCCAGATGGCCCTTTTTCATCGCCCGCTCTCCTGTCGTCCTGTTCCTGCCAAGTGATGGAACATCCCGACAAGCCTGTCAATTCGTCGCCTGTTCAGACGGGGTCAGGTGGGGACGCGGCCAGACATCGGCGGATCAAGGCCTCAGCCCGGGCGCGCCCCGCCGCAAGGCTTTGTCCAAGGGCGGCAATCGTGTCGGCCCCCGTCTGCGCCAACAACAACGCCACCGCGGTTTGGCCTGTTTGCTCCGGGTCAAACCCGCTGCCCGCCAAAAGCTTGCCGATCTGGCGCAGGCTGAACAGGCGCTGGTAATCCTCAAGAAGGGCCTTGGCCTCGGCCCTGTCAAGCCAGCCCAACTGCCGTGCGGCGACCAGCTGCGCTGGCGTTTCCCGCGCCGTGACCCCCGCTGCCAACGCTGCGGTCTGCGCCAGAATCTCGATATCCATCATACCTCCGGGGCCCGACTTGGCCTCCCACGGGGCCGGCGTCGGGTTTGGGCCCGCAGCATCGGCAATGCGCCCGCGCATGTCGCGCGCATCCCGTTTCAGCGCCTCGGGATCGCGTCGGCGGGTAACAATATGCTGGCGGAAACTCTCGACCTCAACCATCAGGCTGGGGGTCCCGGCAACCGGGCGGGCGCGGGTCAGGGCCATGTGCTCCCACGTCCAGGCCTCGCTTTGCTGATAACTGAAAAAGCCGCTCAGCGCCGTCGCCACCGGCCCCTTTCGCCCCGAGGGGCGCAGGCGCATGTCAACCGCATAAAGCGTTCCCTCGGCCATGGGCGAGGCCAGCGCCGTCACCAAAGCTTGCGTCAGACGGGAAAAATAGGTCGAAACCGCTAGAGGGCGCGCACCGCTGGACTGCTCGGCCCCTTCGGCGTCGTAAATCACGATCAGGTCAAGGTCCGAGCCCGCCGACATTTGCCGCGCTCCCAGCGAGCCCATGCCCAGCACCATCGCCCCGCGCCCCGGCATGGGGCCAAAGCGACGGGCAAATTCCCGCACCACCGGCTGAAATATCCCGCGCAGGCAGGCCTCGGCCAGATCGGAATAGGCGGCCGCGGCCTCGGGGGCCGAGATCATCTGCTTCAAGAGCTGCACGCCGATGCGAAAATGCTGTTCTTTCATCCAGCGCCGGGCCGCATTCAACTGGTCTTCGTAATCATCGATCGCGGCCAATGCGCGCTGCAGTTCGGTCGACAACCCCTCGACCGCCGGCAAGGGGTCGAAAAACGTGCCCGCGATCACCGCATCCAGAACCTGTGAATTGCGCGAAAGATAGCGCGCCAGACCGGGGGCGGTGCCGCAGATATCGACCAAAAGGTCGATCAGATGGGGGTTGGCCTGAAACAGCGAAAACACCTGCACTCCGGCGGGCAACCCGGTCAGAAAACCGCCAAGGCGGCGCAGCGTTTCCTCGGCATCCGGGGTCTTGGCCACGCGAGTCAGGATCTGGGGCAGGATGCGCCGGAAAATGGCCCGGGCGCGCGGGCTTCTGAGGGCCGGACAGCCGTGCCAGCTGGCGATCAGGGTACGGGTCTGCTCGCTCTGCTCGGCAAGGGGGTCGCGCGGGCTGTGCCCGGGGGCGAAAAACGGTTCGGTTAGTTTTTCAACCTGTTGCAGACGCGCCAGAAGGTCGGTCTTGAAGGCGGCAACCGAGGGGGAGGCGCAAAAATCTGCCAACCGCGCAATCTGCGCCGGAGCGCTGGGGATGTCATGGGTCTGCGCATCGTTCAGCATCTGCACCCGGTGCTCGAGATTGCGCAGGGCGATGTAGGATTGGCTGAGGACGGCGGCCACCTCGGGGGCAACCCAGCCCTTTTCGGCCAGCACAGCGAGGCCCTCCAGCGTTCCTTTGACGCGCAGATCCGGGTCGCGCCCGCCGGCGATGATCTGGCGCGTCTGGGTAAAGAACTCAATCTCACGAATGCCGCCGCGCCCCAGCTTCAGGTTGTGCCCGGGCAGCATGATCCGCCCGCCCAGCCCCTTGTGCTCGCGGATTGCCAGACGCATGTCCTGGGCGTCCTGAATGGCGGCGTAATCCAGATGCCGGCGCCAGATAAAGGGCCGCAGTGTCGTCAAAAAGCGCGCGCCGGCGGCAAAGTCGCCAGCGCAGGGGCGTGCCTTGATAAAGGCCGCACGCTCCCATGTTCGCCCAAGGCTTTCGTAATAGCGCTCGGCGGCGCCCATCGACAGGCAGACCGGCGTCACCGAGGGGTCGGGACGCAGGCGCAGATCGGTGCGAAAGACATAGCCATCGGCGGTTACATCGCCCAGCATCCGGGCCATCCGCCGCGTCACCCGGATAAATCGCTCGCGGAGGGTTTCAAAGTTTTCGGCCTTGTGACGGGTTTCGTCAAACAGCACGATAAGGTCGATATCCGAGGAATAGTTCAGCTCATTTGCGCCCATCTTGCCCATCGCCAGCACGCATATCCCGCAGCCCGTGTCCAGATCCTCTGGCTGGCAGCCCGGCAGCTTGCCGCGCCCAAGTTCGGCCGAAAGCAGGGTCGAGAGGCTGGTGCCAACAGCGAAATCCGCAAATTTACTCAGCGCGTCGGTCACCTCGGCCAGCCCCCACATGCCGCCAAGATCGGCCAGCGCAGTATAAAGCGCGACCCGCCGCTTGGCCTGTCGCAATGCCCGCGCAACCGGCTGATCGGTGGTTTCAACCGTGCTGCGGATATCGGCCAGAACCCCCTCGGCCGACTGGTCCAGCACCCCACTCAGCCAGTCTTTTTCGCGCATCAAGAGACCGCGCAGATAGGGACTGCAACCGGCCGTCCCGACAATAAGCGCACGCAGATTGTCCGGCAAAGCGCCGTAGACCTCGGCCGTTTCGCGGCCAAGCCGGGGCTCATGCGGAACAGGAGCGGTTTTTGTGTCGCTACGCAAGGACATACCCGAAGATGGCGGCCAAGGCAGGCGCCGTCAACTACGTTCCCCCCCTTGCGCGCCATCCTGCCAGCGGCGATAAACCCCCATGAGCAAAAGCCTGACCCGGGTCAAAACCGACCTTGAACGCCTCGGCCTCGCGCTGGAGGTTTTTCGCGTAAGCGCACCAACCCACACCGCCGCGCAGGCCGCCAAGGTGATTGGCTGCGAAGTAAACCAGATCGTCAAATCGATCCTGTTTCTGGGACAGGACAGCGGCCAACTGGCGCTTTTTCTGACCCCCGGAGGACAGCGGGTCGATCTGGATCAGGCGCGCGCGCTGGCCAATGAGCCGCTGGGCAAGGCCGATGCCGCCATCATTCGCGCGCGCACCGGTTTTGCCATCGGCGGCGTCTCGCCCTTTGGCCACCTGATCCCGCCGCGCCCGTTCATGGAGCCGGCCCTTTTGGCCTTTCCCCGGGTCTGGGCCGCGGCCGGCACGCCGCACCACATGTTCGAGATTTCACCGCAGCTACTGGCCGAAAAAACCGCCGCGACGCTTGCCCCGTTTGGCACGTGAGCCGACAGGTTCTGGCCGGTAAATCAATGAACCGGGGGGGTGGGTCGAAAGCTATCCAACCGCGCGCAACACCGCCCGGGCGGCGCGCATACCCGGGGCCTCGCCGCCTCGGCCCAGCATTTCCATCGCCCGATTTTCCGCCCCAAGCTGGGCCGCGCGAGCGCCATCGTCAGACAGCAGTCGCGCCAGAAACGGCGTGATCCGCCGCGCCTGCGCCTCTTCAAACAGGAACTCGGGGATCGCCTTGCTCTGGGTCAGGATATTGACCAGGGTGGCGCTTTCAAGATTGACCTTGGCCTTGACAATACGCGTTGTCAGCCAGTTGAAGCGGTGTGCAATCACCATCGGCGTTGCCGCCGCCGCCAGCTCCAGCGACACCGTGCCCGAAGCCGCAAGCGCAAGGTCGGCGCTGGCAAACAGCGCTCTCTTTTGCCTCTGGCTGTCCTCGGCGCACAGATCACGTGGGTCCATAAGGCGGGTGCCGGACGGCCAGTTCGGCAACATTGATTTCAGAGTTTCTGCTGTATTTTCCGTGGCTTGTATGACAAACTTTACATTTTGGTTGAAGATGGAAAGACCCTGCGCCACCTCGGCAAAGAGGGGGGCCATGCGCGCAATCTCGCCCTTGCGCGAGCCGGGCAAAACCAACAGCAGGCGGCTGTTTCCCCGCACCCCAAGGCGTGTCCGGAAGGCGTGTCGCGCCGCCTCGTCAGGCTGGGGATCGGCGACCACCGGATGACCGACGAAATCGCAGCCCATCCCCGCGGCCTCCATGTAGGGGGGCTCAAACGGGAACAACGCCAGAACGTGATCGATGTGCCGGGCCATTTTCTCGGCCCGTCCGGCGCGCCACGCCCAGACCGTCGGGGCGACGTAGTGGATGGTCCTGAGTGCCGGGTTTTGCGCCCGCGCCCGTGCCGCCACCCTGAGACAGAAATCCGGCGCATCAATCGTGATCAGCGCATCCGGCTGTGCCGCGTCAATCGCCTGCGCGCTCTGGCGCACCCGGGACAGCAGGTGCGCTAGTCGCGGCACCACCTCGGCCAGCCCCATCACCGACAGCTCACCCATGGGAAACAGGCTTTTCAACCCCTCAGCCGCCATCAGCGGCCCGCCAACACCGCTGAACCGGACATCGGGCTGCAATGTTTTCAGCCCTTTCATCAGACTGGCGCCAAGGCGATCGCCCGAGGCTTCGCCCGCGATCAGAAAGAAATGTTTGCCCGCGCTCATGCGCCAAAAAGAAACAGGCCCAGCCGGTCGGCCGCCTGAATGGTCCTGTCGCGCTCAAGAATAAGGACCGCACCAGCGGCAACCGCGATCCCCGCCAGCCCCGCACGGGCGGCGTTTTCAACCGTAGGCGGGCCGATCGTGGGCATGTCCATGCGCAAATCCTGCCCCGGTTTGGGCCCTTTATAAAGCACCCCCCCGCCCCCCTGAGGGTCCGGGCGCAGCCCCGCCGCCGTCCGGGCGACGAACTCCAGCAGGCGGTCGGTTCCCTGCAGGGTCTCAAGACCCAGACACAGCCCCTGCGCAACCACCGCCCCCTGCCCGACGTCCAGCGCGCCAAGGGCCTGTGCCAGCGCCTGCGCACGGCTGATATCCGCCCGGTCTGCCTGTTGCGGCTCATGCGTCCCCAGAACGCCGCGGGGTGCCAGAAGGTCGGGGCAGAGCTGATGGGGGGCCAGCACCGAAAACCCCTCGGCCTCAAAAACGGCCGCGACTTGGCGCAGCAGTGCGTCATCGCCCTGCCCCATCTGCGAAAACAGGCGGGGCGCGATCTGGCGGGTTTTTTCGTCAAACTTTGCCGGGTCGAGACGCGGGCGCGTCATCCCTCCGGCAAAGACGACAGCGGACACGCGGGCCTCTTTCAGGGCGTCAAACAGCGCGCCAAGGCGCTCGAACCCGGCGCGGATCAGGGGTGGCCCGGGCGGGTCCACGTCCCCCGGAGCGTCCTGAAATGAGACCAGAACACAATCCTGCGCGCGCCTGCGGCAGTTGTCGAGCAACAATCGGGGCAGGCTCCCGCTGCCGGAAATTATCGCCATTTTTTGGGGAGCTTGGGTCATGGCGCCTCACTCGGGCGCGCAAAAGGCACGATCGGAATTTGCCAGCAGAAATTCCAGCACATCCAGAACCAGCGCATTGTCCGCCACGTCCTCGTCTTGCAGGGCTTGGGCGCGTTCCAGCAAGGTGCCCTCGGTGCCCATAAACAGCCGCTTGTAGGCGTGGCGCAAACCGTTCATGGCCGCGCGCTCGGCCCCGCGACGTCTCAGCCCCACCAGATTCAGCCCGCCTAGAACGCCACGCGCCGATATCACCGAGCCATAGGGGATCACGTCATTAACCACCACCGCTCCGGCGCCGATCATCGCACCCTTGCCGACCCGGCAGAACTGATGCACGCCGGACTGGCCCCCAAGGATGGCGTTGTCGCCGATCACCACATGCCCGGCCAGTTGCACCGCGTTGGCCAGCACGATTCCGTTGCCGATCTGACAGTCATGGGCGACGTGAACATACATCATGATCAGGTTGTCATCGCCAATCCGCGTCACCCCCCCGCCACCGTTGGTCCCCGGATTGACGGTGGAATATTCGCGGATGCGGGTGCGCGCGCCGATCTCCACGCGGGTATGCTCACCGCCGAATTTCAGATCCTGTGGATCGCTGCCAATCGAGGCAAAGGGCCAGATGCGGCAGCCCGGGCCGATCTCGGTCCAGCCGGCGATTGAAACGTGGTTTTCCAGAACCACCCCGTCACCCAGCGAGACCTCGGGGCCGACCACACAATAGGCACCGATCCGGCATCCGGCGCCGATCCGTGCCCCCTTGGCGATAATGGCGGTGGGATGGATTTGGGTCTGGCTGTCGGTCATCCTGATCTGGCCGCTCACATTTTTCCGGCGACGTCAATCATCGCCGAGAATTCACCCTCAGAGGCGATCTTGCCGTTGACCTTGCCTTCTCCCCAGAGCTTCCATATTTTTCCGCGCCCGCGCAGCACGCGCACGTGCAGTTCCAGAACGTCCCCCGGGGTGACCATGGCGCGAAAGCGGAACTTGTCCATGGTCATGAAATAGACCAGCGGGTCACGATCCACCAGATCCAGCGTATACGAGATCAGAACCGCCGCGGTCTGGGCCATGGCTTCGACGATCATGACGCCGGGCATGATCGGTTTTCGTGGGAAATGCCCCTGAAACTGCGGCTCGTTCATGGTGACGTTCTTGATCCCCACCGCGCTTTCGCCGCTCTTGATATCCCGGACCTTGTCGATGAACAGGAACGGGTAACGGTGCGGGATCATCCGCTGGATCATCGCCAGGTCCGCTGAGGGCAATGCCTCGGTCCCGGTCGCGTTTTCGGAAGTATCAGTCATATGCTGGCCCTTGTCGTTCAAATCTGGGTGTATCCCTATCAACCGCGCCCAGTTCTGACAAGGAGTGCCGACGGGATCGCCGCGCCACGTGGACGCCGGACACGGAGTCGCCGGTCGGGGGATGCCGGTCAGGGGGTGTGTTTCTTGCCCGCCTTGTCTTTTGCGCCGTCGCCCAGCTCGGCATTTATGCGCTGGATTGCCCGCGCGGTCAGGCTGATGTCGCGCGACGAGATCAGGGTCATGCGCTCGTCCAGAACAGCCACGGCATTCAGCTCGGCAGCCATCTTCAACAGGATTGGATAGGCCAGTTTGAAAAAGCGGCTGCGCTCATTCGCGGCCCAGCTGTCCAGCGCGTTGCTCTTGATCGCCTGATCCTTGCGGATTTTCTGCACCTTGGCATCAAATGCGTCCGCCAGCTTGCGAAAATCCACCGGCGAGGTGGTCTTGCGGATGTCAGTAAGGTGCTGTTCCTCGGCCTTCAGGCCGGATTCCAGCGTGCTGTTTTCGGCCTTCAGCGCCTTTCGCCGGATCAGCAGTTGACGCTGCACCCGTTTGCCAAAGGCCGAGAGTTTATAAAGCTGATCCTGATTGAGCGTGTAAATCCCGGCTCCGGCACGCGGGTTTTGCGCCGGGACCGAGGCGGTGGCTGGCGACAGAGCTGCGGGCGGCGCGGCGGCCTCCTGAGCCCGCGCCAATCCGACGCTGGCCAGCCCCAGCATTGCGGCCAGCGGCAGAACCCATATCGGCCGACGCAGATCAACGACCGCCGGGCGACGCAAATCACGCCGATCCCCCCCCGGACGCCGCGGCATCAGAACCGTGTGCCGATGGTCAGGCTGAACGATTCGGGCCGGTCATAGGAGGGGCCGGAAAGCACCTTGGTAAAGTTGAAGCGGAGCGGCCCGACCGCGGTTTTCCAGAAGATCGAAAAGCCGAGGACCGAGCGCAGTGATGCCGTGGTCCCCGCCACCCCCGTCGCATCGTTGGCCGTCTGCCCCCGAAGGTTGTCCACACCCCAGAGTGAGCCTACGTCAAGGAACGCGCCGCCGGAAATGCCGTATTCATCCGGCAGCCCGAGGGGAAAATTCGCCTCCATCCGCGCCACCGCAAACATGGTGCCGCCCAGCGCATCATGGTTCAAGCCGGCGGTCATGTCGCGTGGCCCGATTCCGCGCAGCGCATAGCCGCGCATGACACGTTCGCCCATGAAAAACCGATCGGCAATATTGGACGAGCCGCTGGAAGCCTTCAGAAAACCGCCCTCCATCTCGATGCTCAGGCTGACCTCGTCATTAAGGATCGCGGTGCGCGCGCCCACCAATGCCGTTGTGCGCAAAAAGCGCGCGGTGCCGCCCAGACCAGCGGCCTCGCTGTTCAGATGAAGGATCACGCCCGCCTTGGGGTTCAGCCCGCTGGTACGGGTGTCGTAGGTGTATCCGATCCCCAGCACCCCCGCCTGCCGGGTGCCAGCATCAGCGGTGATAATCGGCGATGCCGTACCCGTAATCCCATTGAGCGTATTTGACACCCTCCGATAGCTCAACTCCATCCGTCCATTCTGGCCGGTGGGAAATGAGATTTTCGGCTCGAATCCAGCGACAGTGGTGTCATAAGATGCGTTCTGCTTGGTCGTGGTGCGACGATAGGCGCTGAGACCGAGACGCAGGTTGCGGCCCAGAAATGCGGGCTCAGTAAAGGCAAGCTCGGTATTCCTGTTGCTTCCCGTACCGCCGGCCTGAATCTTTATGAACTGGCCACGCCCGAGAAAGTTTCTTTCCGAAAGGCTGATCGTGCCACCGATCCCGGTTGAGGCGCCATAGCTTACCCCGAAGGCAAGGCTGCCGGTTGGCTGGTCCTTGACATTCACATCGACAATCACCTGATCCGGGTTGGTTCCCGGGCGGGTCTTGACGTCGGACTTGGAAAAGAATCCAAGCGCGCGGATCCGTTCCGCCGCCATGCGGATCTCGTGCGGATTGAACGGATCACCCTCGACGGTCCTGAACTGTCGGCGAATTACCCGGTCCAGTGTCGTTGTGTTCCCCTCAATGTCGATCCTTTCGACGAACTGGCGCGGCCCCTTTTCGATGACAAAGGCGATATCCAGCGTCCGGGTGGCATCATGGCGAGTCACGCGCGGGGTGACGCGAATGAAATTCAGCCCCTTGCGGGTCGCCAGACGCTCCATCGTGGTGATGGTCGAATCAACCAGATTGGGCCCATAGGTCATCCCCGGCTTGATCCGGATGACCTTTTTATACTGGTCCGGATCAATCTCGGACAAATCGCTGGTGGTGGTGATTTTTCCGAATGTATAGGGCTGACCCTCCTGCAGCTTGAACGTCAGAAAAAAGCCGTTGCGCGATTTGGCCACTTCGGCACTGACCGAAAGCACCTGAAAGTCAATGAAGCCGCGCGAGTGGTAAAAGTCGCGCAGCACCTGCTTGTCAAACTGGATGCGGTCGGCGACATAGGTGTCGCTTTTGATGAAAGCGTGCAACAGGCCCGCCTGTTTTGTCCCCAGAACACGCCGCAGGCGCCGGTCCGAGAAATGCCGGTTGCCGACAAAGCCGATGCGCTTGATCTCGATCACCTTGCCTTCGAAAATCTCAAACACCAGATCGACACGATTGTCGCTGCGCCGGATGATTTTCGGCGTCACCTGTGCGCTGAACCGTCCCGCCTGACGATAGGCGGCGACGATAGCGGCGGCATCGGCCTTGGCCTGAGCCGGGCTGTAGGTGTGGCGTGGCTTGGACGAGATCACCTTGGCCAGCGCCTTGTCCTTGATCCGCTTGTTGCGTTCGAAATTGATCCGGTTGATGGTGGGATATTCGCGCACCGCGATGATCAGGCTGCGCCCCCGCGGGGTCAGCGTGACCTTTTCAAACAGGCCGGTTGCAATCAGCTTGCGATAAGCAGCGTCGATCTGCCCCGGGGTCACCGGCTGGCCCGCCTTGATCGCGGCAAAATCGCGGATCGTTGCGGTCTCGATGCGCTGGTTTCCTTTCACCACGATCCGTGAAAAGCTGGTGCCCGTGACCTGCGCTGTAGCCGGACCGACCAGCAGCGGCGCAACGGCCGAGCCGCCTGCCCCCAGCAGCAGCGCCACCACCGCCAGAGAGGCCCACAACTTTCGTTTCCATGAGAGCATGTTCATCAACCTATTTCCACCACCCGACACCGGCCTGCGTCCGTTTGTGGCGCTGACTCGTTTGTGCCTGAATAATTGGATTCCCGTGGCATGTCAAAATCACAACGCCACATGGGCTCGTGTTTTTCAACAGCAGCCCGAAAAGGTCACATTTTGGGAACATGTCGCGCCCGAAAACGGCCCCGCCCCCAAAGCCACCCATACCAGACCTGCCACCGGTGGCGGGGGGCACAAAGCGCGGCCTGTGGACCGGGTTGATCTCAGCCGATATTGGCCATCGTGGACACGCTGTCCTGAACCAGATATGAGCCGAAATACTCGACCCCCACCAGCCCCACCGCGGCCAGAGCCGCCAGAATAATCAGGATCGACAGAACCCGATCGCTGTTGATGTCCAGCAACAGACCCAAGCCTTTGGTACCTTCAACTACGGTTTGCATCTTGTGCTCCTTGCTGCCCCCGAAACGGGCCTTGCGCCTCTCGTCATGGCTTTAGTATGACGGAGAATATGGCGACAGTATGACCGCAGGATGGCCAAAGGCCGGTCAGCAGAAGAAATCGTTGGTCAGGGCAAACACCATCAGCGCAATGATCAGGAACAGCCCGCCCGACATCAGGACTTGCAGGACCCGATCACTGGGTGGTTTGCCGGCAATGGCCTCATATCCGAAAAAGACCAAATGCCCGCCATCGAGGACCGGAATCGGGAACAGGTTGAGCAGCCCGATCGCGGTGGACAGAACGGCGATGAACCAGACGAAACTGGACACCCCTTGCGAGGCGGCGTCGCCCGAGGTCTTGGCAATTCCCACCGGGCCCTGCAGGTTGCAGGCGCTGATCGAGCCGCGAACCATCTGCACCAGCCCCCCAAGCGAGCTGCTGACGATGTCGTAGGTCTGGAGCGCGCCGATCTTAACCGCCTCCAGTGGGCCCGGCGTGACGGTTTTCGGTCGGAAAAACAGTCCGCCGGTGATCCCGATCAGGGTGCGTTTCACGAATTTTCCGCTGGCATCGGGCATGTCCACGACCCGGGCGGCCAGAGTGATCTGACGCTCGTTCCCGTCTCGCCAGATCTTCAGATGCATCTTGCGCCCCGCCGAGGCCGAGACCAGCGCCTGCAACTGCCGAAAGGCGATGATTTTCTTGCCATCGACGCTTTCGATCAGATCACCGACCTTCAGCCCCGCTGCCATGGCCGCCGACTGGGGCTGCACCGTGTCAACAAGCGGCAGCAATGGAAACGGCCCCTTGGCCGTCAGCTCCTGACCGGCGCGCCGGACGGTGTAATCCTGCACCGCTGTCAGCGGCCCCTTGGTGCGGGCATAGGCATAAAGCGCCGGATAATCAGGAGTCTTGACACCATTGATGGCCAGTATCCGGTCCCCCGGCTTTAGCGTATAACCCGCGGCTGGCAGGGGCTTTAGCTGACCGACGATGGGGGCGTCCGTGGCCAGACCCGAGACCATCACCAGGCCGGAAAAAATGGCAATCGACAGGATAAAATTGGCAACCGGGCCAGCGGCGACGGTTAGCGCCTTCTTGTAAAGACGCGCGCCGTGGAACGAGCGCGCCCGCGTGGCCTCGTCCATCTTCTCCAGCGCCGCCTGATCGGTCCGGCTAGAGGCGTCGGCATCGCCCAGAAACTTGACATAGCCACCAAAGGGAAAGGCGGATAGCTGCCAGCGGGTGCCGCGCTTGTCGTGCCATGAGGTGACCTTTGGCCCAAACCCCAGCGAGAACACCTCGGCGTGAATCCCGCACCAGCGCCCGACGATATAATGGCCGAACTCGTGAATGAAGACGATGACGCTCAGCACCACCACAAAGGACAATAAGGTCCACAAAAAGCCGCCGAAAAGCGGGATCGAACTGATCAGTTCCACGTTACCCTCAAAACCTGTTTTTGACACGCGCCATGGCGTCTTTGCCCGCCTGCCGGGCCAACCTGTCAACCTCAAGAACCCTATCAAGGTCAAATGTGGTGATTTTAAGGTCGTCACCCGAATTCATTTTTTCAAGGACGGTCTCGACAATTCCCGCCATGTCCAGAAATCCGATCTTCCCGGCCAGAAACCCATCCAGCGCGACCTCTTTAGCGGCGTTAAAGGCCGCTCCGTTTAGACCTCCCGCGCGCATCACCGCCCGCGCCAGTGCCAGCGCCGGGAAACGCCTCTCGTCGGGGGGCGAAAAATCCAGCCGCCCCACCGCTCCCAGATCCAGACGCTCCAGCGGGCCGGGCGAGCGCCGGGGCCAGTTCAACGCATAGCCGATGGCACCGCGCATGTCCGGCGGGCCAAGATGCGCAAGCAACGCCCCGTCAACAAAGCCGACCAGCGAATGGACGATAGATTGCGGGTGGACAAGGACCTCGATCTGCTCGGGCGGCACACCAAAGAACTCTTTTGTCTCAATGAGTTCCATGGCTTTATTAAACATACTTGCGCTATCGACGCTGATCCGCGCGCCCATGTTCCAGTTGGGGTGGCGCACCGCCTCGGCCGGTGTTGCGTCACGCAGTTTTTCCAGCGGCCAGTCCCGGAATGGCCCGCCCGAAGCGGTCAGAATGATGCGCTCGACCACGCGTTTCTCTTCACCGTTCATGGCCTGAAAAATGGCCGAATGTTCGCTGTCCACAGGCAGGATCCGGGCCTTGTTGCGCGCCGCCTCGGTCAGCATCAACGGGCCGGCCGCGACCATGCTTTCCTTGTTGGCCAGTGCCAGCGTTCCGCCGCGACCCAGGGCCGCCAGACCCGGGGCAAGACCGGCCGCACCGACAATGGCGGACATCGTCCAGTCGCTCGGGCGCGCCGCCGCCTCGGCAATCGCAGCCGGACCGGCGGCCGCCAGCGTATCGCTGCCCGCAAGAGCCGCGCGCAGCTCCGCCAACAGCTCGGGAAAGGCGGTTACCGCAATGTCGGCCCGCAATTCGCGCGCCTGTTCAGCCAGCAGGGCAATGTTGCGCCCACCGCTCAGCGCCACCACGTCAAAGGTTTCCGCGCCGCCCTGACGGCGCAACAGATCCACGGTATTGACGCCAATCGAGCCGGTGGCCCCAAAAACCGAGATCCGGCGCATCTCAGATCACCTCGATAAAGGGAAAGCCGAAAAACAGCGCGTAAAGCATGGCAAACAGGGCCGCCCCGATCAGCGCGTCAAAGCGATCCAGAAAGCCGCCGTGCCCGGGAATGAGGGTCGAGCTGTCCTTGACTCCGCTGTGCCGCTTGATCGCGCTTTCGGCCACGTCTCCGCATTGCGAGGCCATTGCCGTCACCACGCTGAGCAGCACAATCCCCGCGCCAAGCCCTGAATAATAGCCGAACCCGACCCCGACCAGAGCCGCCAGAAACCAGCCGCCCAGAGTCCCCGACCAAGTCTTTTTCGGGCTGATGCGGGGCAGGATGCGTGCGCCGCCGATCCAGCGCCCGAACAGGTAGCCGCCGATATCCGCGGCGATGACGACCGCCACCAGCCACAGCGTCCACTCGCGCCCCGCGCCGGTGCGAATCCAGAACAGCCCGGCCACCGCAAAGAGCACGGCAAAGCCGAAAACCGCGAACAACGCCCGGTTGGCGCTGAGGGCCACCAGACCGATCACCGGCGCCAGAAACAGCGCGCTCAACGACAGCACATGGGAATCATAGCCGACCCTCAGCACCGCCGCGCCGCCAACAAGCGCCATCAGCACCGCTTTGGACTGCGGCAGGTCGGGCTGCAGCATCCGCGCCAGTTCCCACAGCATGACCGCCGCGACCACCGACAGCAGAGCCAGAAACACCGCCCCGCCCAGCCAGAGCGCCCCAAGGCCCAGCACCGCCATGATGACGGCCGAGATCAGACGCAGGCGCAGATCGGCAAAATGCGCACCCGACGCGCTCATCCCGCGGCAGACCCGAACCGACGCTCTCGCGTGCTGGCCCCAAGAACCACATCGGCAAACGCCCGGGCGGTGAAATCGGGCCAGAGAGTCGGGGTGAATTCATATTCCGCATAGGCCGATTGCCAGAGCAGGAAATTCGAGACCCGCTGCTCGCCAGAGGTGCGGATGATCAAATCCGGGTCGGGAAGATAGCGGGTGTCAAGGTAAAACCCGAGGCTCTCTTCGGTGATGTCCTCGGGAGCAACCCGTCCGCTAGCGGTGTCCTCGGCTAGAACCCGGACCGCCCGGGTCAACTCATCCCGGCCGCCGTAATTCAGCGCAATGGTCAGGTTCAGATGCTCGTTTTTGGCGGTTTTTTCCTCAAGCTGCGCCATCAGCGCAATCAGTTTTTGATCCAGCCGCGCACGATCCCCGATGAACCGAACGCGCACGCGGTTTTCATGCAATCGCTTTGCCTCGCGCAGGATATAACGACGAAACAGCGACATCAGCCCCGCCACCTCGGCCTCGGCACGCTTCCAGTTTTCAGTCGAAAAAGCGTATAATGTCAAATACTTGACGCCTATGTCCGGGCAAATATCGACGATCTCGCGAACCCGTTCGGCACCTTTGCGGTGCCCGACGAGCCGGGGCAGCCCGCGGCGGGTCGCCCAGCGGCCGTTGCCATCCATGATGATGGCCACGTGGCGGACATTGCGGGGGGGGATAATTTCATCTGTCACAAATTTTCTTTCTGGTCCACGCCGTGGCCTAAACCTGCATGATTTCTTCCTGTTTTGCCTCCAGCACACGGTCAACCTCGGCCACGGCCTTGTCGGTCAGGCTCTGGATTTCCTCGTGCCAGATTTTCTGGTCGTCCTCGCTCATGCCCGCACCCTTGGCCTTTTTGATCTGGTCCATCCCGTCGCGGCGGACGTTGCGGATGGCGACCCGGGCACTTTCAGCATACTGGGCGGCGACGCGCGTTAACTCACGCCGGCGTTCCTCGTTCAATTCCGGGATCGGCAGGCGCAGGACCGTGCCCTCGACCACCGGGTTGAGACCCAGTCCCGAGTTCCGAATCGCCTTGTCCACAACCCCGACCAGCCCCTTGTCCCAGACATTGACCGTGATCATCCGGGGTTCGGGCACATTCACGGTTGCGCATTGATTGAGCGGCATCACCGCGCCATAGGCGTCAATCGTCACCGGCTCAAGCATGCTGGCCGAGGCGCGACCCGTGCGCAATGTCGCGAACTCACCCTTCAGCGCGTGCAGCGCCCCATCCATGCGCCGCTCAAGACCATCAATATCAATTTCGATTTCGTCATCAGACATCGTCACGAGCCTCTTTCATTTGCATTCTTTTAACCCGATCCGCCGACTTTTGTATAGGTGCCTTCCCCGCGCAGGATTCCGGCAAATCCTCCGGGCTCATCCAGCGAGAACACAACAATCGGCAGGTTGTTGTCGCGCGCCAATGCGATGGCGCTGGCGTCCATTACCTTCAGGTTTTTTTGCAGCACCTCATCATAGCTGACCGTATCGTAACGCACCGCATCCCGGTTGGTCTTTGGGTCCTTGTCGTAGATCCCGTCAACCTGCGTTCCCTTGAAGATCGCTTCGCAGCTCATCTCGTTGGCGCGCAGGGTCGCTGCGGTGTCGGTGGTGAAATAGGGGTTTCCGGTGCCCGCGGCAAAGACGCAGACACGACCCTTTTCCAGATGGCGCACGGCGCGTCGGCGGATATAGGGTTCACAGACCTGATCCATGGGAATGGCGCTGATGACGCGGGTGAAAATCCCCAAGCTCTCCAATGCGCCCTGCATGGCCAGCGCGTTCATCACGGTGGCCAGCATGCCCATATAATCGGCGGTCGTCCGCTCCATCCCCTGCGCACTGCCCTGCAAACCGCGAAAGATATTGCCGCCCCCGATCACCATGCAGATCTCGACGCCCATGTCGTGAACCGCCTTGATCTCAGCGGCGATTCGTTCCACCGTCGGGGGGTTCAGGCCAAAACCCTGATCGCCCATCAACGCCTCGCCGGAAATCTTCAGCATCACCCGTTTATATAGCGCAGGCGCGACGGCTGGGGTGGCTTGGGACATTGACGACTCTCCTGCAGGGGTGCTTTGATGCTCGCGTTGCAAAATGTCGCAAATCCGCGTCGGTTTCAATGTCAAAGGTCCGCCTGGGCGCAGAAACATACGGGCGTCCTTAGCGTCGCAAAAAGGGTCAGGACGAACTTAATGCTTTACCTTATCTTCGGGTTATAATTAATTGTTTATATTGCATAACATTGATTATGAAAAGCCGGTTGTCATTGCCGGGCCGACGGCCTCGGGAAAGTCGGCGTTGGCAATCGCGCTGGCACGCGCCCATGATGGCGTCATCATCAACGCTGATGCGCTGCAGGTTTACGACTGCTGGCGCGTCCTGACCGCCCGTCCCGGACCTGAGGAGACACGTGAAATTCCGCACTTCCTTTATGGTCATGTGAACCGCCGAACGGCCTATTCCGTGGGCCAATGGCTGCGCGAGGTCGCTGAAATCCTATCGCAGGTAAAGGGGCGCATGCCGATCATCGTCGGAGGAACCGGGCTGTATCTGAGCGCTCTTCTCCACGGTCTGGCCGAAATTCCCGCCATTCCCGTCGATGTCCGCAGGCAGTCGGAACTGTTGTTAAGCACCGCTGAGGGGCGCGCGCGGATGCTGGCCGAATTGCATGATAACGATCTGAAAACATGGGGGAAAATTGATCAAAACAACCCCGCGCGGGTGCAACGTGCCTGGGAGGTGCTGCGCGCCACCGGGCGCAGCTTAAGCGATTGGCAGGAGGACCCCACCCTGGCGCTGTTGCCGCGCGGCTCGGTCAACGCGATCTGTCTGGACGCGCCAAAAGACTGGCTGACCCCCCGGATCAAGCGGAGGTTTCAGGCGATGGTGGAAAACGGCGCGCTTGACGAAGTGCGCGCCGCGTTACCCGATTGGAACCCATCGCTGCCCTCGTCGCGGGCCATCGGAGCCGCCGAGTTGATGTCCCATCTCAGGGGCGAGTTGCCCCTTGCCACCGCCATCGAACGCGCGGTCATTGCCACCCGCCAATATGCAAAGCGCCAACGCAGCTGGTTTCGCTCTCGCATGGGTGATTGGACCCATATCGATTTGTCCACAAAGCCCTGTGAATAAGCTGTTGATAATGCCCGGATCCCCCATATTCGTTGGGAAAACACCTTGAATAGGGCAGTCTATTAGATATTTTTAATATCCTTTTTCGACATTATTACCTATAATTTATGCACAACCTGACCGAAACAGTATATGATTTCAACATCATGCCGAATTCCGCCGAAAAAGTAGAAATTTTATCCATTCCGGCCCTGATTGGCCGCGGACTCTGGCGTCTGGACAGGCCTCACGCGCGGCCGAACCATTGCATTTACTGGATCACCCGGGGACAGGGGCGAATGTCCTGCGACGGGATCACACGTGGGTTTTCACCTCATTCGCTGCTGTTTGTTCCGGCGGGCAGTGTTCACGCCTTTCTGCCCGGAGCCCTCGTGCAGGGGTATCGCCTGAGCGTGACGGCCACGTCCCCCGTGATCGCCCCCGACGGGCCGCTGATCCTGCGCTCGACCAGCGTTTTCGAGCAGGGGGAAATCTCAGGCCAGTTGGAAAAAATCATGTCCGAACAACAACAAACCGGCCCCGGAGCGCAGATCGCAATGGAGAGCTATCTGGCGCTTCTCAGCGTCTGGATCGCGCGACGCCAAGAACGGAACGACTGGTTTCCCCACGCGTCGCGCCCCGGCGCAGCCGAACGGCTTCTGCGGCAGTATTTGCGCTGGATCGAGGGGCATCTGCTGGCAAAACCAACGGTCTCAAAGGCGGCTGCGGCCCTGTCGGTCACGCCAACGCACCTGTCGCGGGTCTGTCAGGCACGCGTGGGCATGCCCGCGGCACAGATCATCCGCAGACGTCTGATATTTGCGGCGATGCTGGCGCTTGCGGACAGCAAACTTCGAATCAACGAGATTGCAGACCTGCTGGGATTTGCCACGCCGGCCTATTTCAGCCGCGTGTTTCAAAGCGTTTGCGGGCAATCTCCGCGCGGGTTTCGGGCGGCAAACCGGAGGGCGGGTTGACCCCCCAGCTGTCCGGCCCACCCTTGTCAGGGCGCAAGTTCGGCAGTAGGCTGCCATCATGGCCAGATACTTGTCGCTCAGTGCCACGCAGCGGTTTTACGATCTGCTCGGATCGCGTCTGGATACGCAGGCGTTTTACGAGGACCGTGCCCTTAACATATTGATTAAAAACGGCAACTTTGAGACAGCGCAAAATGTGATGGAGTTCGGTTGCGGCACCGGCCGGTTCGCCGCCCGCCTGTTGCGGGATGTATTGCCCTGCAAGGCGCGTTATCATGGCTGCGATCTCAGCCCCAAAATGGTGGCGCTGAGCCGCGAAAGACTTGGCCAATTTGGCCCCCGCGTCTCAATCTGGCAAAGCGGCGAAACCTTTGATCTGACCCCGGGGCAGCCCCCCTTTGACCGGATTTGCAGCACCTTTGTTCTGGAACTTTTCGCCCCGGAAAGAATTCGTGAGTTCCTGACTGTCGCCGCGCAAGCCCTGACCCCGGGCGGCCTGCTGTGCCTCAGTAATCTGACCACCGGTCAGGATCTTGTTTCCGGTTTTGTTTCAAAGACATGGGAGGGTCTCGCCCGCCTGTCCCCAGCGCTGGTCGGCGGCTGCCATCCGGCACGTCTGGACCTGTTGCTGAGCGAGGAGCAATGGCATATCCACCATCATTGGTTGGGGTCATCATGGGGAATTCCGCTTGAGGTCACGATCGCGGCGCGCACGGACCCCGCCAACACCAATGAATTGGAGACCCGATGAGCCCGCCACCGTCCCTGCCCACCCCGCCCTATTACGCCGTTATTTTCAGCAGTCAGGAATCCGGCGACACCCGCGGCTATCGCGAGATGGCGAAAAAGATGTCCGAGCTGGCGGCCGAGCAGCCCGGTTATCTGGGGGCCGAGGCGATTCGCGACTCGCGCGGCTATGGAATCACCGTCAGCTATTGGCAGGATGAGGCGGCCATCCGGGCGTGGAAAGGCATGGCGGCCCATCTTTTGGCGCAAAAACTGGGGAAAACGCGCTGGTATCGGCACTACACCCTACGCGTGGCCCGGGTCGAGCGGGCCTATCGCGGTCCCGAACCCGACGAGGACGGGTAACGCCCGCGCGTTGAACCCTGCCTTTACAGGCGGTAAATCGCGGTGAATTTCCGCTCGAGGTAATCCAGCAAAGGGCGGGCGGAAATAGGGGCGCCGGTTGCCCGCTCGATCAGATCGGCGGGCTCAAACAGACCGCCGTATTTCTGCACGTTGTCCCGCAGCCATTCGGTCGCAGCAGCGGTCTCGCCCCGCGCAAGATCTGCCTCAAGCGTAGGCACCGCCGCGCAGAGCGCCTGATAGAGCCCTCCGGCATAGACGTTGCCCAGAGAATAGGTCGGGAAATAGCCGAACAGCCCGACCGACCAATGCACGTCCTGCAGGACTCCATTCGAGGGCCGGTCCACGGCAAAGCCGAAATCGGCAAGAAAACGCGCATTCCATGCGTCTTCAAGGTCGGAAACCTCCAACGCGCCGGAAATCAGCGCCCGCTCCAGATCAAAGCGCAGCAACACATGCAGGTTATACTGCACTTCGTCGGCCTCGGTGCGGATATAGCCCTGCCCCACCTGATTGACGAGGGCATAGAACGCGTCGGCATCGGGAACGCCAAAATCGCCGAATTCGGTCTGCATCCGCTGGAACAGCCAGCCACAGAATGGCGCCGAGCGGCCAAGCTGGTTCTCGTAAATGCGGCTCTGGCTTTCGTGCACCCCCATCGAGACCCCCCGCCCCAGCGGGGTCATCAGGTAGGCGGCGGAAATCCCCTGCTCATAACAGGCGTGGCCAGTTTCATGGATTGTTGAATAGAAACAGTTGAACGGGTTCTTTTCGTCGACTCTGGTCGTGATGCGCGTATCAAACCCCGAGCCGGACGAAAATGGATGCACCGCCAGATCCAGCCGACCGCGGCTCCAGTCATAGCCAAAGACACCGGCCAGATCATGGGCCAGCGCCATCTGCCCGGCGTGGTCAAAGCTCCGGGACAGGGCGGGGATTTGCCGTGTTGAGCCCCGGATCCGGTCGCGCAGATCCACCAGACCCGCACGCAGTTCACCCAACAGGGCCTGCAGGCGCGCACCGCTCATGCCCGGCTCATAATCCTGCAACAGGGCATCATAGGCATCCGTGCCATCGCCATCGCTCAGGGCCGCAGCCTCTTCGCGCTTGAGGTCCAGAACCTGTTTCAGGGTCGGGGCAAAGGCGGCAAAATCATCCGCCGCGCGCGCCCGCGCCCAGATTCCCTGCGAGACCGAGGTCACGCGCGCCAGCTCGGCCGCCAGATCCGCCGGCACCCGGGTGGCACGTTGAAAAGTGCGGCGAATATGGCGCAGGTTGGCGCTGGCCTCATCTCCCAGATCGGCCCCCTCAAGACGCGCCAGCCACGCGCCGACCTCAGGGGCGCTCTGGCGGGCATGGATGATCTCCTCCATCGCGCCGCGCCATTCGCCACGCTGCCCGGCAGCCCCCGGCGGCATCATCGTCTCCTGATCCCAGCCGAGGAGGCCAGCGACCTGTGACAGCGCCACGGTCCGTTTCGTATACGCCATCAGCGCGTCATAGGTGGCTCGCATCATGCTGCTCCTTGTCGCAGGGATTGTGGTAACGGATAGGCCGACAGGAACCGCGCCCGCAGGATCAGCCCCAAGGTCAGGATGGCACCGACCTGATGCACGATCGCGATATGGGGAGCGGCGGCATTCATCACCGTCGCAATCCCCAACGAGACCTGCAACAGGATCATCGCCATCATCCAGTCAAAGGCGAGGCGCGTGGCGCGATGCGGGCTGTTGCGGCTCTGCCACCAGAGGGTGGCGCCAAACAGGAACACCAGATAGCCGATCATCCGGTGGTCAAACTGCACCAGTGCCGCGTTTTCAAAGAAATTCGACCAGAGCGGCGACAGATCAAAACTTTCGGGGGGCAGAAACGAGCCATCCATCAACGGCCAGTCCACATAGCTGCGCCCGGCGTCTATTCCAGCCACCAGCGCCCCCAGAATGACCTGAAAAAAGACCAGCCCGGCCATGATCGAGGACAGGCGTTGCAGGCGAGGCTCACGCGCGCGGCGGGCCTGCAGCAGATCGACCCCGGTGCGGCCCAGCCCCATCAGGAACCACAGGATCGTTCCCATGATGATAAAGCCCAGCCCCAGATGCATCGCCAGTCGGTACGAGGCAACATCGACCATGCGTCCGACCAGTCCCGAGGACACCATCCACCAGCCCAGCGCCCCCTGCAATCCGCCGAGAACACCCAACAGGAATAACCGACCTCGCCAGCCTCTGGGGATTTTCCCGGCCAGCAGAAACCCGAAAAAGCCCAGCGCCCAGACCACACCGATCAACCGCCCCAGCTCGCGGTGGCCCCATTCCCACCAATAGATCGACTGAAAGGCGCTCAGGCTCATCCCTTTGTTTTGCAACTTGTATTCCGGGCTGGCCTGATATTTCTGGAATGCGTCCTGCCAGTCGGCGGCGCTGAGCGGAGGGAGGGCGCCGGAAATCGGTTTCCACTGGGTGATCGACAGACCGCTGTCAGTCAGGCGCGTCAGGCCGCCGACCGCAATCATCGTCATGACCATCAAAAGCAGGATCCACAACCAGATCCGAATACCGCGTCGCGCGCCAGTGTCGGGTGTATCGATCAGCCCTGCAGCACCGTTGCGTTCCGGCCTTTCGCCCGGGGTAGCACGCTTGGGTGCGGGGTCGGATACCTCTTCAAAGATCGGTCGTCTGGTGCTCATGTCGGTCTCGTTCCTGCCCGCCTGCGGGGCCGCTTGGCTTGGTTTTTGGCACATTATGCGCACCATCAGCCGTCTGCAAGGCGGCGTTACGCCCCGTTTGCGCCCCCGTCTGCGCCCCCGTCTGCGCCCGTGATCCTCTGCTTGGCCAAGGCGCGCAATATTCCGTGCAAGATTCGAATGTCGGCGTCGCTCAACGGCATCCGTGACACAAGGTTGCGCAGATTCAGGCGCATGCTGTCGGCCTTGTGTTCGGGCCAGAAAAACCCGACGGTATCGAGCTCATTCAGTAGGTGTTCAAACAGTTTTTCAACCTCGATCCCACGGGCCGGTCGGCTGCCGGCCATCTCCAGATGCTCGGGCGGGACAGGCGCGCCTTGCCGGCGCCATTCGTAGGCGGTCAGCAGCACGCATTGCGCAAGGTTGAGCGAGCCGAAACCCGGGTTGACCGGGACTGAAATGATGGCATTGGCGCGCACGATATCGGCATTTTCCAGCCCGGCGCGCTCGGGACCGAACAGGATGGCCACGCGCTCACCCCGCTGCAGGCGCGCGCGCGTCTCCTGCATGGCAAATTCGGGGGAAACGACGGGCTTCGTCAAATCCCGGCTGCGTGCGGTCGTGGCGTAAACGTAGGACACATCCGCCAGCGCGTCGGCCGGGGTGTCAAAAACCTGCACTTGATCCAGAACCCGCGCCGCCCCACTGGCCATGGCCACCGCACGACCGTTCGGCCAGCCGTCGCGCGGTGAGACAAGGCGCAGGCGCTCAAGGCCGAAATTCCACATCGCCCGTGCCGCTGCGCCGATATTCTCGCCCATCTGCGGACGCACCAGAACAAAGGCCGGCTGCGCCCCGCCCCAGCCCTGATTCTGGGTTTGACCCTTGCCGTGATCGGTGCCTGCCATCTTGCCCTCTTCTGTCGTCTGCGGCGCCTGATAAACCGCCTTTGGTGCGGGCGCAACCTTGCCCCTTCCGGCGCCTCTCGTTATGACACGCCCAAAGGGAGCCAGCGATGAGCCAGCCGGAACAGACACAAATCTACCTGATTACCCCCAGCAGCTTTGAGCCGTCGGTCTTTGGCGATCAACTGGCCGCGGTTCTGGACCGGGTCGAAATCGCCTGCGTGCGACTTGACCTTGCCAGTCAGGATGCCGAGCAGATCGCCCGCGCCGCCGATCATCTGCGCCCAATCTGCCATCAGCGCGACATTGCCCTTGTCATATCCCGCCATTTCCGGCTGGTCGAGCGCCTTGGCCTTGACGGCTGCCACCTGCCCGACGGGGCGCGACAGGTGCGCGAGGTGCGAAAAGCGCTGGGCCCCGAGGCCATTCTGGGCAGCTATTGCGCCGCATCGCGTCACGCCGGGTTAAGCGCAGGCGAAGCGGGGGCGGATTATATCTCGTTCGGGCCGCTTGGCGATTCCGGTCTGGGCGACGGCACTCTGGCCGATCGCGAGCTGTTTCAGTGGTGGTCCGAAATGATCGAGCTGCCGGTGGTCGCCGAGGGTGGCCTGAGCGCCGAAATCATCGCCGAATTGTCCCCGGTGACGGATTTTCTGGCCATCGGCGCCGAGATCTGGGGGCAGGACGACCCCGCGGCGGCCCTCTCAGAGCTTTTACGCGCCCTTTGAGGACCCGTTCGCGCCAAGCCCCGCCTCAACCGCAGCCCGCACCTTTTCCTCGCAATAAGCGGCCAATGCCTTGCGGTCGGCGAAATCGGCCACCCGGACCGGATCGTGAAACACCACCTCCACCCCACCGGCCCGACGAGCGGCCAGAACCTTGAGGAAATGCGGCGCAAACGTCATGTCGGCCCACCAGCCATAATAACGTGAATCCTCGCCCTCAGGTGCGCGGTAAATTACGCTGGCTGGCTGGATCCACAGCTTATCGCGCAGCCGTGGGGTAAAAAACGCCGCAAAAAGGGTGGATTTAAATCGCACCACCCGCCGACTGTCGGTGCTGGTGCCCTCGGGAAAGAACAGCAGGCGGTCGCCGGCAATCAGGCGTTCCTCGAACTGCGCCTTTTGCAGCTTGGCGTCGCGTGGATTGCGGGCAATAAAGACGGTGCCCGCCGCCCGCGCAATATTGCCGATCAGGGGCCACGTGCGCACCTCGACCTTGGAGACGAAAAACACCCGCGCGGCAGCATTCAGAACAAAGATATCCAGCCATGAGGCGTGATTGGCGACAATCGCCCCGCGCTGGTGCATGGGCCGGCCCCGGACCCGCATGGGTAGGCCGTAAATGCGCATCGCACCCTTGCAGGCCAGTTGCACGATCGCCGGCGAAAGCACCCTTTTGCGAAACGGCATTTCGCCAAGGCGCAGCAGCAAAAGAACCGCCATCAGGCCGTAAATCACCACCGCCAGCAGCAAGAACCGGAGCAACGCCCTCAGTCCTCCCGGCCCCCCCAGCGGCGCGACCTTCGGGGGGGGCAGTTCGGCCCAACTGCGGCTCATGCCGGCGCCCCCGGGTCGTGGTGGCCCGATTTGCGAATATAGGACGCGCGGTGGCGGGCCGACATGCGTTCGGTGTCCATCAGCAGGCAGACATCGGTGGTGTTGAAATCGCGGTCGATATAGGCGCCATCGCCGATCACCCCGCCCAGCCGCAGATAGGCCTTGATCAGGGCCGGGGTCTCGGCCATCGCCTGTGCCCGCGAGATCGTTTCGGCGGGGATCAAATCGAGGCTTTGATAATGGTCTGCATGCGCCCTCACCCGCATCTCGGGCGGGGCCAGATGGTGCGCGCCCAGATAGGATAGCGAGCGCGCGATCGGCGCAATATCAGTGCCGTGATAGCTGGCCACCCCAAACATCACCTTGATTTCATGGCGCAGCACATAGGCCGCCAGCGCATTCCACAGCAGCACCATCCCGGCACCGCCACGTGAGTCCGCTGCCACGCACGAGCGCCCCAACTCCAGCAATTTATGTCCCGAACGCAGAAGCGGCCCCAAGTCATATTCCGCCGCCGAATAGAACCCCGGCCCCGCCAGCGCCACATCGCTGCGCAAAAGACGGTAAACCCCGACCACATGATCCAGATCATCCGGGTTACGCCTCCGGTCCACCAGCAACAGGTGGTCATACCATTGATCAAAGGAATCCCGCTCGCGCCGATTGGCATGGTCCACGGTGGGGCCATCGGCGCCCAATTCCTCGACGAACACCCGATAGCGCAGGCGTTGCGCGGCAATCCGGTCCGCCGCAGAATCCGCCATGCGCACCGTCAGGTGACGCTCTCTTGATGTCGCCTTAACACTCATGCGCGGGCTATAGCATAATGACACCGGGATTGACCATTTCCTGTTTTGGGAGGCGCGCAAATTTTGCCCGTGGTTAAACTGTCTTGATTTTCTCTGTTTGGTTGTGTTTAGTCAACCTATGCGCGATTCTTTCTTGCGCCCGTCACGCAAAACGCAAGGCCACCTTGCCCGCAATCAGGACGACTTTGCCGCCATGCTCAAAATTCACCGTAATCCGCGATCCAATCACCGACTGCACCTGCCCAAGGCCCCAATCCTGCCGCGTCGGGTGACGCACCAGATCGCCGGGCACGAACACAACCGCCTCGATGCCGTCGCAGCCCGGCTTGCATCCCGTCCCGTCCTCTGTTCCTGACACCCGAGAATTCCCCCATGTATACCGACCCCAAAGATATCAGCTCGCTGATCGGATCGCGAATATGCCATGATCTGATAAGCCCTCTCGGGGCGATCAGCAACGGCATTGAACTGATCGAAATGGACGGGCAACCGCTGGGCCCCGAAATCGAGCTGATCGCCGCCAGCGTCGCCGCGGCAAAATCCCGCATCCGTTTTTTCCGTGTTGCCTATGGCAGCGCCAAACCCGGTGTGACGCTGGCGAAATCCGAGATATCCAGCATCCTTACCGACCATTTTCAGGACACCCGCATCCGCTGCACATGGCTGCCCGAGAACGAAGTCCCCCGACAGGCGGCCAAAATTGCCTTTCTGGTGATTCAGTGCTTTGAATCGGCGCTGCCCTATGGCGGGAGCATCGTCGTCAAACGCTCAAAGGGGCAATGGCAACTGCAGGCCGAGGGCCAAAAGCTGCGCCGACAACCCGACCTCTGGGCGCGGCTGGATGAGGGTTATATCCCCGACACGCCCCTCAGCCCCGCCGATGTGCAGTTTGGCCTGTTGGCGGAAATCTCGCGCTGGCGTCAACCGCAGCTGAGCTATGACATGACCGAACACCGGATTTTCGTGTCGTTCTAGGGCGTAGACCCGGGCATCTGGACCCGTTGACGATCACCCGGGCAGCCGCAAGCTCAGCGCGCCAGACCCAGATCCCCCAGATGGCGCATCGACGCGGGAATGCCGGCGTTATCATTGATCTCCAGCACCAGATGCGGGTTCGAGCGGATCTCGGACAGGGCGCGAAACACCGCTGGCCAGAGAATCGAACCTTCGCCAATTGCCCAGTGGCGATCCGCGCAGCCATCGGCGTCCTGCAGATGAACATGGGCCAGCATCTCGCCCGCCATGGTGATAAAACGATCTACCGGCGGCGCTCCCATCACATGGTGGGAAAAACTGGCATGGCCCGTATCCACCGACAGGCGCAGCGCCGGCGAGTCAAAACTTTCCGCCAAGCGCAGCCGGTCCAGCGGATCGATATCTTGAATATTCTCCAGAACCAGCGTCACACCCTGATCCTCGGCCCGCTTGACCGCCGCGCCAAGGCAGGCGTGTGTGGCCTCGATCTTGCGCGCCCGGGCGCGGGGCTTAAGGTCGATATTGTGGTAATCCCAGGCGCTGTAGGGCGAGTGCAGCACGATCTGAACCGCCCCCAGCGCGGCGGCCACATCCAGCGTCTGATCCAGCCGTTTGATCACGATTTCGCGCATGTCGGGATCGGTCGTGTCCAACTCGAACCCGGCAAAGGGGCCATGCATTCCCAGCCGCCCCTGCCAGCCATCAAGCTGCTTTTTGGCCAGATCGACGAGCAATGCCCGAAAGTTGGTGATGGGGTGATTGGGTGGCATATCATGGCGGTGTTGACGCGCCGCGATTCTCAGAGAGAAAAGGATATGCCACATGAAAAACGATACGATTTTGGAGTTCACCG